>SESF01033010.1_pt1 | contig 14769 bp, 14 predicted proteins | sample 3171521 | NCBI WGS metagenome assembly SESF01 (sample SAMN10866945, study PRJNA518727) | freshwater metagenome | biome: subpolar coniferous forest; feature: holomictic lake; material: water; isolation source: holomictic Lake 227, 6 m and 8 m depth | place: Canada: near Kenora, Ontario | collected...
AGTTTCAAAAAAAAGGCAACCAAAGGGTCTCAGCACAGAATATAAATGTTTTTCACAATATCCCCTTACCCTTCTGCAATGCTCCGGGCTATGCTTTTCCCTGGCTGGCAACGGCATCAACCGCCTTTTTCAAGGCATCCTGATCACCGAGATAGTAGCTTTTCAGGGCTTTAAGGTCATCATCAAGCTCATAGACCAAGGGAATACCGGTTGGAATATTAAGGCCAACAATGTCCTCTTCGGAAATATTGTCGAGATATTTGACCAGCGCACGCAGGGAGTTGCCGTGGGCTGCAATAATAACATTGCGTCCCTTGCGAATTTCCGGGGCTATCGTCTCATGCCAGAAGGGCAGAAAACGATCGACCGTATCCTTGAGACATTCACTCAAGGGAACCTCCTCTTCACTCAGGGCTGCATAGCGGGGGTCTGAACCAGGATAGCGCTCATCGCTCTTCTCAAGCGCAGGGGGTGGGGTGTCGTAACTTCTCCGCCATACAAGGACCTGCTCTTCGCCATACTTCTGCGAGGTCTCTGACTTGTTGAGTCCCTGCAATGCACCATAGTGGCGCTCGTTGAGCCTCCAGCTCTTGAAGACAGGAATCCACATCAAGTCCATCTCATCAAGCACGCTCCACAAGGTTCTGATGGCACGTTTCAGTACCGAGGTATAGGCTACGTCAAAAACAAATCCCCCCTCCCTAAGCAGTTTACCGGCCGTGGCAGCCTCGCCTCTCCCCTGCTCGGTGAGGTCGATATCATACCACCCGGTAAAACGATTCTCCCGGTTCCACTGACTTTCTCCATGCCGTAACAAGACCAGTTTGATCATATCGACTCCCCGTTTTCAGGATTTTTTATTCAGGAAAATTCACTTTTTCCGTTGATTGGCCGGTAATTTACTATTCTCTCCACCTTTTCTCAAACTTCATCCACTCCAGAGCACCAAAGTTTTCTTCAGAATGGAGAGAATAGTTGAAAAGGGAGAGGTTTTCAAAGAATTGTCTGTAGATTTATAAATCGAAATATGATATCTTAGGTAATTTTTGGCGCAGGGTGGTTGGCGGGCTCGGTGTGCCTCCCCTCCCCTCTTCCCGATAGTAATGATGATCTGTAAATGCCCTTATACTGATAAAAACGACAATGAACGTAGACAATTTCAGGTTACAAATAGGCGGAAAAGAGTATGTACCCATCATTATTGGAGGCATGGGTGTGAACATTTCAACAACCGAGCTTGCCGTTGCAGCCGCAAAACTGGGTGGAATAGGCCACATTTCCGATGCCATCGCGGGCTATGTCTGCGACAGGATATTCAACACCTCCTTTATAAGCAGAAAAAGGAAAAAGTATGCCGAGTACAGCAACAATGCCGACAAATCAGCGGTCCAGTTTGACCTTGAAGAGGTAGCTGCAGCTCAGAAAAAGTACATTGAGTACACCATGTCGCAAAAAACGGGCAGTGGCGCCATTTATCTGAACTGCATGGAGAAGCTGACCATGAACAACAGTATTCCAACGCTGAAGGTACGACTTACCGCCGCTATGGATGCCGGTATTGATGGTCTTACCCTTGCGGCTGGCCTCAACCTCCGGACACTTGACCTTATTGCAGATCATCCACGCTTCCGCGACGTCAAAATCGGTATTATTATCTCATCAGTCAGGGCGCTCGCCATCTTTCTGAAGCGTGCGTCACGCATTAACCGCCTGCCCGACTACATTGTTGTTGAAGGGCCTCTTGCCGGTGGCCACCTCGGCTTTGGACCTGCCGACTGGCACACCTTCGACCTCAAAACCATTTTTATCGAAGTGCTCGCTTTTTTGAAAAAAGAGGAGCTGAACATTCCGGTCATTCCTGCTGGCGGCATCTTTACCGGCACCGATGCGGTTGACTACCTCCAACTGGGAGCCGCAGGTGTACAGGTGGCAACCCGCTTTACCATCAGCAAGGAGGCTGGCCTTCCGGCTGATGTCAAGCAGAACTATATCAATGCAAAAGAGGAGGATATTGTCGTCAACATGGCATCCACCACCGGTTACCCCATGCGGATGCTCACCTCTTCACCGACCCTCCGCTACGCCATCAAGCCAAACTGCGAAGGGTTTGGCTATCTGCTCGATAACGGCGGAAAATGCACCTATATTGACGAGTATTATGAAGCCCTTGCCGCGAAGAAACCGGGAGAGCCTCTTGTGATTAAAGAGAAAACCTGTCTCTGTACCGGCATGTCCAATTACGACTGCTGGACATGCGGCCATACCACCTACCGCCTCAAAGAGACCACCAACCTGCTTCCAGGCGGAAAGTGGCAGCTTCCAAAAGCCGAGGATATTTTTCTCGACTATCAGTTCAGCAGTGATCACACCATCACTCTCCCGAAACCTGAGGCAAGCGGAACAACCCGCATGAACCTATGAAACAAAAAACGACACTCTTTCTCTTTGCCGCACTGATAGCGATCGCACTCGTTCTGGTTGTTTTTACCGTAAACCAGTTGAGTGCGGCGGCCGGGCTGCTCAACACTCTGCACCCTTACGCCGGATCGCTCTTTCTTCTTTTCAGCCTATCCATCATCCTCTTCGCCCTTTATCGTGGGATCCTGCTTTTTGCTCACCCGAAAGGCGCTGTACTGCCTGAACATGAGAATACCAGCGAGATGGCCTCATACCGCGACTACCTGAACTCCCGGTTACCGGTTCACCCCATGCACCCCGACTTGCCAAAAAAGGAAAACGACCAGAGGTGGCTGCGCACCAACCTCAAATATCTCGAAACCGACGCAATCAATACGACCCGGCAGATTGCTACGAAAAACTTTTTTGTGGGAGCTTTTGCCCAAAACACCTCGTACGGCACTACCACCTCCCTTTTGAACATTCTCAAAATGGTCTGGGGTATTTACGCCCTGCACCACCGCGAGCAGCATCTCAGGGAATTCATCACCCTGCTCCGCTCCGTCTACAGTTGCCTCCCCCTTTCCGACTTTAAAAAAGAGGATATACCGGCCCACATCAAGCCGATCATTCAATCCTCGTTCAGCAACACCCTCTCAACGCTGCTGCCGGCAGGAAATCTCCTGAGCCCGTTTTTTCTCAACCTCTTTCTCGCAGGCTCCACCAACGCCTACATCACCTGCCTTGCCGGTATTATCACAACCCGTCAATGCCAGATCATGACGAGAGAGGATAAAAAGGAGATTATCCAGCAAAGCATGTTTGAAGCATCATTCATGCTCAAGGAGATTGTCAGGGAGTGCAATCCGATTCTCTCAGTCACCATCAGCCAGGCCGTAAAAAAAGCTGGTGTCGAAAGTCTCAACACCATCCAGCCTCCCACCTCAGGAAGCGGCGTAGCCCAGGACATTGTTTCACACCTCGCCAGCTCCCTCAAGCACATTCTTAAAGAGAGTGGGCAGTAATCAGTGGTTAGTGGTTAGTACTGATCACTGATTACTTGTTCCGAAGTTCTTTGAAAAAGTCCTGGATCAGGCTACTGCACTTGTTCTCCATGATACCGCCGAAGACTTCTGGTTGATGGTTAAGCTGGCGACATGCAGTCACATTCATGACGGTGCCTGACGCGCCCATTTTTGAATCGTAGGCCCCGAAAATAACCCTGCCAACCTTTGCATTGACAATGGCTCCGGCACACATGGGGCAGGGCTCCAGAGTCACTGCGAGAGTGCAATCATTGAGATACTTGCTGCCAATGGTCGCCATGGCGGAGGTCAACGCAATCATTTCAGCATGTGCCGTAGCATCACAAAGGGCCTCTACCTGATTATACCCCCGCCCAATAACATGGCCATTGCCATCAAATACAACCGCCCCCACAGGAACCTCCTTGCGTTCAAAAGCCTTCATGGCCTCCCTGAAGGCAAGTTCCATACAATACGTAAAATCCATCATACTTTTTATAAAAATAGTGTTAAGCGGGCTACAAGAGGTTTTACCGTAATCGTAATTTTCGTTATACTGTCACCTTGTACGCAATCCAGCGTCTTACCGCCGTTATGAATCAAAACTATCGTCAGTAACCCAAGACACAAAAATATGAACATTCATGAATATCAAGGCAAGGATATCCTGAGAAAATTCGGGGTTGCCGTGCCAAGAGGAATTGTTGCCTACTCGCCCGATGAAGCGAAAGAGGCCGCTCACCAGCTCTTTGAAGAACTGGGCTGTCCGGTTGTTGTTGTAAAAGCACAGATTCATGCAGGCGGCAGAGGAAAAGCCGGAGGAGTAAAACTTGCAAAATCACCTGCAGAGGCATTTGCTATTGCGGAGCAAATGATCGGTATCACCCTTGTGACCCACCAGACCGGACCCGAAGGCAAAGAGGTCAGGAGGCTGCTTGTCGAAGAGGGAATGAATATCGAAAAAGAGTTTTATGTCGGCATTACCCTTGATCGGTCAACATCAAGGAATGTTCTGATGATTTCGACCGAAGGAGGCATGGAAATTGAAACCGTTGCCGAAGAGAGTCCTGAACGGCTGCTGAAAATCCAGATTGATCCACTCTTCGGAGTTCAAGGGTTCCAGGCCCGCGAAGCAGCACTATTCCTTGGGCTTAAGGGAGAACAGTTCCGCAACACCGTCAACTTCATCACCGCACTCTACACCGCCTACGTCTCTATTGATGCAGCACTGGCTGAAATCAACCCGCTGGTCATCACCAAAGAGGGTAAAGTGATAGCACTTGACGCAAAAATCAATTTCGACAGCAACGCACTCTACCGCCATAAAGATTTCATTGAACTACGCGATACCCACGAAGAGGATCCTCTTGAAGTCGAAGCCTCAATATCCAATCTCAACTATGTTCGTCTTGACGGCAATGTCGGCTGCATGGTCAACGGCGCAGGGTTGGCCATGGGCACCATGGACATGATTCAGCTCGCAGGCGGCAAACCGGCCAACTTCCTTGATGTCGGCGGCACAGCCAGCCCCCATACCGTCGAAGAGGGGTTCAAAATCATTTTAAGCGACAAAAACGTCAAGGCGATCCTTGTCAACATTTTCGGTGGTATTGTTCGCTGCGACCGTGTCGCCGCTGGCATCATCGAGGCCGCAAAAAAAATTGGCCTTCACCTGCCGGTCATTGTACGGCTTGAAGGTACCAATGCCCCGATGGCACAAAAAATGCTTGATGATTCAGGCCTGAACCTTATTGCCGCCAAAGGACTGCGCGATGCAGCCCAAAAGGTACAGGAAGCACTGGCCGCCTCCTGAGCAGAACCATTACGGCACCACGATAACCACCAAGCCCCCGCAGGTTAACTCTTGCGGGGGCTTGTGGTTTCGATCGTTTTGAGTTTGAACTCTGTCAACAGTTATTTGACAAGAATATCTTTTCCTGCTTTCGGAGTTGGTTCTACTTTGGGAACAACGATCTTGAGGACGCCATTATCATATTTTGCATCAATTTTTCCTGCATCAACATTATTGCCGACGGTAAAACTCCTGCTCATACTCCCCCACGACCGTTCAATACGGTGATACCCTTTTTTCTTCTCCTCCTCATTCTGGGATCTCTCCGCACTTATGGACAAAACACCCTCCTCCATCGAAACCTTGATATCCTCTTTTTTTACACCAGCAATATCGGCTTCAATAAAAAGTGCGTTATCATCCTCGCTGATATCAACTTTGAACGTTGGTGCGACCATAGACGAAAAAAAAGGCGACACCTTGTCGTTGAAAACATCCTCAAACATCTTCAGAGGATCTCTTTTGTAAATTGACAGTGCCATGATTACATCTCCTTATTTTGTTTTTTTTACGGCGTTGTGCCACAAAAAAACATACACAATACTATCATTTTTTCAAAGTATATTTCAAAATCATATCAAAAAGCCCTTACCGCCCTGGCTCGATAGCCTTGCGACTTGGTGTAGTCGTGCTGATACCCATCGCCAAAGAACTGCCTCCATGCGTTACTTACATCACGCTCAGTGGAGCTCCAGTAAAATTTATCCACAAAATCACCAACCGCGTTTTCATTCAGATAGAGCAGGTTCAATTGATCCTTGTTCGGCAAAAACCAGTCACTGTAACCGTTACTCACAAGGTTATGACACGCTACTTTAGCATCAGACCAGGTAAAATACCCCTCCTCTTTGCCCTCAGAGTGACCCTGCATGTCTGCTTTCGCGGCAATGAGGCCGTGCTGCCCTGTCGCGTTGAGATAAAAGACAATACCGCCACAATAAAATTCACCAATCTTGACCTTGACAGCAGGCGGCACCTGCGAAACCATATCACCCGGTTCCTCCGCTTTCATCTGCAAGATCGACGACACCTCTCCGTGCGCACCTTTCAGATTGATGGCTGACTGCATCTGATTAAACAACAACTGAAAATCATATCCCTGTTCGGAACCAGCAAGAGTAAAAATTTTCTTGAGCAGCGAGGTGAGACCATCTTGCGATACTCGCATGGCTGTTGCAATCAGACTTTGGGTTAATGCTACATCATCAAGTAATTTGCCCGACTTGGCAAACGCCAGCAGCTTCTCCTCAGCCTCCATGATTTCCTCATCAAATCTCATGATCAAACCGCCGTGAGGCATATAAAAGGTCACCTCCTTCATCCCTCGTCTGCGCCGAATCGCCTCATTCAAGGCTCTGATGCCAAGCTCATCTCCTTTCTGCGCCAGTGCCATCGCCTCACGCAGCGCGTCAAGAAAAACAGCCTCATCTTTATAGTCGACCAATCGACCTGCCAGGCGTTCAAGATTATCATCTTTTTTGGTTACAAAGATATTCTTCAGCCAGCCCATCTCTTTTCTCCTGTATTTGTTGGGTTTGACATAGCACTCTGTCATTTCCGAAAAAGGTAACAGCACATCGTGTACCCATGAGACTAAAAAAAACGCACAGCCCTTACACGATTAACATAGAGCTTGTGACCGATGCTCTGGAAGCCATTGATGAAAAGCTGCAACCATGCATTGAATCCACTGGTCTCCGATGAACTCCAGTAACCGGTGCTGTAATCAGCAAAACCGCTGACAGCAGCTTTCTGGAAATAGAGCTGGTTCAGTTGCTCCTTGTCTGGCAAAAACCAGTCACTGTAACCATTGCTCACAAAATCCCGACACACAGCCACGGCATCAGACCAGGTAAAGAGCCTCTCCTCACTACCCAAAGAGTGCCCCGGCATATCTTCTTTGGCAGCAATCAGGCCGTGCTTCAGGGTTTTATCAACAAAAAAAACAATGCCTCCACCATACTCTTCACCAATATTCATAAAACCTGTCAATAATGTTGTTGAGCAAGCCAAACTGTTATCGGCAAAAAGCGCATCAAAGATAACAGTATTTTACAACAATAAAAAAAACACTCCTCTTACCTTAAAAAAACCGCACAGCCCGAACACAACTGCCATTTCCCTTACTACCTGCAAGCTGTTTTCCACTGGCAAAGTTATGAACCCACGCATTATTGACATCACTCTCCGAAGAACTCCAGTAGTAGGTATCGACAATACCACCAACAACACTTCTCTGGAGATAGAGCTGGTTCAACTGCTCCCTGTTTGGCAAAAACCAGTCGCTGTAACCCTCTGCAAAAGAATTTGCTGCCGTTTTGGCATCATACCAGTTCAACTCACCCTCCTGCTTGCCTTCAGAGTGACCCGTCATATCCGATTTGGCGGCAATAAGGCCGTGCTGACCGGTACCATCAACATAAAAAACAATGCCTCCACCATAGCTCTCACCAATTCTTGGAGTAGCCGCAGAAGAGAGTGATGAAAGCGAAACCAGAATCAACCCGGTAAACAGCAACATCATCCAGAGCCGGGCAATAATTGTTTTTTCAACAAGTTTCATGATGGATGTTTTTAAAGGTTATTGTGTTCTACCAAAGTTATTCAGCGGTAAAACGCAGGGGATAATCATGCGATTGCACGTAGGTTAAAGATAAAAAAGATTATGGATTTTTCACACAACGAGAGAGGATAAGGACAACGGGCCCGCTTTTCACCTATCAATCATCTTGCAACACACACAGAAAAACAGGCCTGTTATTCCTTGCAAAGTTCGATGCCTTTTCTCAAAAAATCCTGCGCAAAAAAAAGTTTTTTTATACTCCCCCCTCTCTACTCAAAGCGAAGTGCCTCCACGGGTTTGAGTGCGGCGGCTTTTCTGGCTGGCCACAAGCCAAAAAAGATACCGATAAGGGCCGAAAAGGTGGTCGCAAGCAGAACCGACAGCAGCGAAGTTTTGACCGCCCATCCAGCAAAAGTGGCAAGAATCAGGGAGATACCAATACCAGCAAGAATGCCGATGCAGCCTCCACTGATAGTCATGCCAACCGATTCAACCAGAAACTGCAACATAATATCGCTCTTTCTTGCACCAATCGCCTTGCGCAACCCGATCTCCCGGGTTCGTTCGGTCACAGAGACAAGCATGATATTCATAATACCAATGCCGCCGACCAGAAGCGAAATGGCCGCAATGGAACCGAGCAAAAGGCTCATGGTCTGCGTCGTGCTGCTCAACATCTTCTGGATCTCCGTCATATCCCTGATATTGAACGTGTCGTCATCCTCACTCAGTCTGTGGCGTTTGCGAATCAGCTCACCAATCGCCGTTTTGGCCTGTTCAATCAGGGTGGGTGAAGCAACCTCGACAAAAATTCCGCTCAGATACTCCTTGCCAAGCACCCGGTACATGGCCGTCGTTACAGGAATAATCACCACGTCATCCTCGTCCTGCGGCCCGGAAAAGCCTTTGGCAGGAGCAATACCAATAACCTTGAAATTAATTCGGTTAATCTTGATGGTCTTGCCAAGAGGATTGCTTCCACCAAAAAGCTCTTTGACAACCGTCACACCAATAATGGCCGACTTTGAACGCATCTGAATCTCTTCACGGGTAAACCACCTGCCAACAGTAGGCAACACCGCACGCATGGTACCATAATCGAACCCCGCGCCCGTCAACTGAGAACTCCAGTTTTTATTGCCATACACAATCCTGCCATTGCCATTGGCCACTCCGCTGGCATTTTTGACCAGCGTTCGCAGCGAGGCAATATCATCCACATCCTTAAAGGTAAAGCGTGCAACCGCACCCGCACCCTGCGCAGCTCCATGAATTCTGGCCGATCCTCCCCTGATTGAGAGCATGTTCGACCCCATCGATTTCAACTGCTCCTGCATGGCCGCTTTGGCACCCTCCCCTAACGCCATCATGGCAATGACCGAAGCAACCCCTACAAAAATTCCAAGTACAGAGAGAAAAGAGCGCATCTTGTTGGCCAGAATAGACTGGAAGGCTTGAGCCATAAATCCGGTAAAGCGGCCATCCTGCCACAACCCGCCTTTTCCTGGGAGCGGCGATTCAAGCTCAATTTCACCGGCAGCAGCCACAGAGGGCTGCATCCCCTCCCTGCGTTCATCCGAGACAATAAGACCATCCCTCATGATGATGACACGACCCGCGTATGCCGCAATCTCATTTTCATGCGTCACCATAATGACGGTCTTTCCCTCGTCATGCAGCCCTTTGAGAATCTTCATGATCTCGGCAGAATTTTTCGAGTCAAGATTGCCGGTCGGCTCATCGGCAAAGATGATGAGCGGATCGCGGATGAGCGCTCTCGCAATGGCCACCCGCTGCTGTTCACCTCCCGAGAGCTGATTTGGGGTATGATCCATTCGGTGATCCAGCCCCACCAGCTTCAGCCGTGCTATCGCCTCCTGACGAAAATCCCCTTTCAAGCCGCTGTAAATATGAGGCAGCCGCACATTATCAACAATGGTCATGCGCTTGAGGAGATGAAACTGCTGAAAAACAAAACCGGCAACATTATTACGCACTCCGGCCTGCTCATCCTCCGTCAAGGTGTTGACATTATTGCCGAGAATCATAAACTCACCCCTGTCGGGATTATCGAGCAGTCCCAGAATCTGCAACAGTGACGACTTGCCTGAGCCCGAAGCACCCATGATGGCCACAAACTCACCCTGCTCTATAGTCAATGAAACCCCGCGCAGAGCCTGAACGGTACTTTCACCGATCTGGTAGGTGCGGTGCACATCAACAAGCTGAAGGATTGGTTTCATCATCGTGCCCTGTTACGCTGCGGCATAAAGGGATTTGAGCCCCCCTTTTTTCCAGGAAGAACAAAGGAGGTATCTGGAAGCAGCACAACGGCACTCTCAGGTAACCCATCAAGAATTTCGATATGGGCATCATCCTGCAAGCCCGTCTGTACCGTCTGGTAGCGCACCTCATCCGGCTTGCTGCGTCGGCGCTGCAACACCACCGTTTTACCATCCCGGCTCTGCACCGCCGCAACCGGTAAAAGCAGCGCATTCGGCTTCTCCTGAACAATAATCTCGATATTAGCACTCATTCCGGAGCGGAACACTTCAGGAATCAGGTCAGGAAGAACATCGACATTATAGATATTGACGTTGTTCTGCAGATATGACTCATAATAGATATGAGCAACAACCCCGTTCACCTTGATTTCAGGGTAGGCATCGAGGCCAATCACCGCTTTTTGGCCAACCTTGACCCGCCCGATATCGGTTTCATCGACATAAGCCTTCACAAGAAGCCGGTCAGAGAGTACAAAAAGCGCATCACCCGTGGTCACCGTCTGACCGGGATCGACGCTACGTACAATAACCTGCCCGGCCATCGGCGCAATAACGGCAGTCTCCTTGTAAACCTTTTGCCAATACCCCTGCTCACTTTTTCCCTGCAATTTGGCGGCATCAAGCAACGCGGCCCGCTCGGTAGAACTGAGCATGGCAAGCACCTCTCCCTTCTTCACGAACTGCCCCTCTTCAACAAGAATCTCCTCAATTCTCCCCCCCACCGACGATTGTATCTTCACACGGGTTTGAGGTTCCACCGCTCCGGTCGTCGATACGATTGAAGAGATAGTACCTCTTGAAACTCGAACCTCCTCAAAATGTTGCTTCCCGTTGCTGTTATTGCTAAAATAAAAGAACCCTGCGCCACCAAGAACCAGAAGCACGACCAGCACGCCCCACACCACCATTTTGCGCCTACCCATCAATCCCATCTCCTTTTGCCTGAATCCATTGAGCCTCGGCAATCAACAAATTTGCCCCGGCATTGAGAAACTCTTTTTTTGCACTCACAAGATTGTTTTCGATAATCACCCAGTCATTAAACGTCACCAGACCATTCGAATATTGCGCATTGACAATGGTTGAGCGTTCCTGGGCAGCCTCAAGAAATTTTTTCTTCACAACAACAAGTTGACGCGCATCCTGAAAATTTTTCCAGCTCTCTTCAAGCATATTGAAAATTTGAAGATAGCCACTCTTTTCCTGCGAATTCTGCTGGCTCACCACCGCCATAGCCCTCGAAACCTTTGCCTGGCCACTTCCACCCTCATAAATCGGTACGGAAAGGGTAAGCCCGGCACTCCAGTCAACCGCATTGAACGGCAAGCTGTCAACCGCACGCTGACCGACTGATGAGGTAAGATAGAGTTCCGGTGAAAAAGCATTTCTGGCCGCATCAAGATCAAAATGGGCGACCTTGCTTTTCGTATCAAGCTGCTGAAAGAGTGGATTGTTTTTTGCAAGAAGAGCAAGATCGGGCTTTATGGTCGAAAGCTCACTGGCCTCAAATTCACCCTGAACCCTCAGAGGCTTGTGGCTGTCACGCCCAAGGGCCGAGGCAAGGGTTGTCTGCGCAAGCACCAGCCCCCGCCTGGCCTGCGACACTTCAAACTCCGCCTGGGCCAAATCGGCCTCCGCCTGACGAAGAGAGCCAATATGCTCCCGCCCTCCCTGATAACGCAAACTGATAAGACGAACATTTCTCTGCCGCCGGTCAGCAATCTCAGCGGCAAGCCCCACAAGCTCCTGCGCCTTGAGCAACTGCGTAAATGCCGAACGAAGGGCAAAACGAAGATCAGCAGAGACCACGTCATAGTTATACTGCGCCCCCTTGATTGCCTCCTGGCTACTGGCAACCATGTTCGACGTCTTATGCCCGTCATAGACAAGCTGCTGCGCCGTCAAAAAATAGGAGTGTGCTGCCGAAGAGTTACTCCCTTTGGCCGTCGTCCCGCTCTCCTCCGAGCTTGCCTCCATACTGAGCCGGGGCAGAAGTGCGCCGCCCGTAACGCGTCTGTCAGCCTCCGCCTGCTGCAAGAGCGCAAGAGCCGTCGAGAGGTCGGGATGCGCCGCACGGGCCTCGCTGACACACTGCTTCCAGGTCAGAGTCTCCTCAGCCCCCAGCGGCAAGGCGAGGAGGGAAAACAACAGCGTCATAAACAGACAGATGCTTGATCTCATCACGATAAATTTTCTCTCCATTTCTGTTAATAATCGTTACCCTGCAACAACCAACGATACCCTTTGGACGTTCTTTACTTTAAAACCTTGTACTTTTTATTGCAATTAATTCCCTCTCCCGCCGCAACAAAATGAAGAAGCATGATGCTTCCCTTGAAATATCGTATCTTTTCCACCGTGTTTAAAAATTTTTCAATGAAGTCGCCCATTTTCCCAAGTTCTCTCTATCATGCTTGAAGCCCGTAACCTCTCTCTCAGCGTCGGAACCAAAGAGCTCCTGACCGATACCTCATTCCGCATTGGAGACAAAGACCATGTCAGTCTCGTCGGCCTTAACGGCACAGGAAAAACAACCCTTTTGCGCCTTATCAGCGGCCCATCCACCGATTCAGCCCTCATCACCACTGGCCATTTTATGAAATCGGCCGACACCACCATCGGCTATCTTCCCCAGGAGATCTCCTTTGATGCCGATCTGGAAAAAACCGCCCTGCAATATGCCCTTCAGGCCAACGCAAGGCTCGCTGAACTGGCCAATAAAATAAACCGCATGGAGCATGAACTCGCCCTGCCCGAACAGGATTACGAAAGCGAGTCGTACCACCAGCTTATCGAGCGTTTTTCAGACGCCATGCACGAATTTGACCTTCTGGGCGGCTACACCATGCAGTCGAATGCCGAAAAGGTGCTCGCCGGCCTCGGATTCAGCGAAATAGATTTTCATAAAAAAGTAAAAGCCTTTTCAGGCGGATGGCAAATGCGCCTCCACCTCACCAAACTGCTGCTCCAGAACCCGACACTGCTCCTGCTTGATGAGCCGACCAACCACCTCGATATCGACTCGCTTCGCTGGCTCGAAAACTATCTCCTCAACTACGAGCACAGCTACATCATCGTCTCGCACGACCGTTTTTTTCTCGACAAGCTCACCACCAAAACCCTTGAAATCGCCTTTGAGCGCATCAACGAATACAAGGGAAACTACTCCTACTACGAAAAAGAGAAGGCTGAGCGTTATGAGCTGATGATGGGCCAATATACCAGTGACCTGAAAAAAATGGCCGAACTGAAGGCATTTGTTGACCGCTTCCGCTACAAGGCCACAAAGGCCCGGCAGGCACAGAGCCGCCTCAAGCAGATGGAGAAGATGGAAAAAAACATGTTCACCCCCGAAGAGGATAACTCACGCATCTCCTTCCGCTTTCCCAAGGCCAACCCCTCCGGACGTGAGGTCATGCGGCTCGACGGAGTCAAAAAAGCCTACCTGCTGCCCGACGGCACAAAAAAACAGGTGCTCAACAGCATCGACCTTGAGGTGATGCGCGGCGACCGGATTGCCATTGTGGGCTCAAACGGCGCAGGCAAAACAACCTTCTGCAAAATCCTGGCCGGAGAGATCGACTTTGAGGGCAAACTGAGCATGGGGCACAACGTCACCCTCAACTACTTTGCCCAGCACCAGACCGAAAACCTCTCGCAAGACAAAAGCGTCTACGTGGAGATGATGGACTCAGCCCCCTCGTCCGAAGCACAGAAACGGGTGCGCGACATTCTCGGCTGCTTTCTCTTCAGCGGAGATGCGGTCAACAAAAAGATTCGGGTACTCTCGGGAGGAGAAAAATCAAGGGTGGCGCTGGCCAAAATTTTGCTCCAGGCCTCCAACCTTCTCATCATGGATGAACCGACCAACCATCTCGACATGCGCTCCAAAGAGATGCTGATTGACTCACTCGAATACTACGACGGCACCCTCCTCATTGTCAGCCACGACCGCTACTTCCTCGACAGCCTGGTCAACAAGGTGGTTGAAATAAAAAACGGCTCACTGCAACTCCACCTCGGCACCTATGCCGAATACCTCGAAACCGCCGAAAAAGCGATCGAAGCCGAGCGCAAGCTGGAAGCCACCCAAAAGCAAAAGAGCCAGACCGCACCAGTAAAAACCACCGAAAAGGAGAAAGAGCAGGCTAAAAAGCAGGCCACGGCCAAAAAAGACAAAAAGAGGATGGATGAGGTCGAGCATAAAATCAACCAGCTCGAACAAAAGAAAGAGTCGATTGAAACCATCATGGCCAACGAAGATTTTTACCAGAAGAGCCAGAATGAGACCGCCAAAATTCTTGACGGCTACCACGCACTCTGCAAAGAGCTGAACGCCCTCTTCGCCGAATGGGAGGCCGGTTCCTGAGAGGTTGCAGCATAACCATCAGGTGAGCCATTGTCCGCTCCGGCTCACCTGAGGCTGTTCCTGGAGAACGAACAACAACATCTTGCCAGCCATTGAAGCACAATGGATCGAAATTAGCGTTTCCAGATAAACCTGCCAGTAAAATTTAGAGTTGATTTTGCGGAAACATCACCATCAGAATGAACGTATCCCAACATAAAAAAGGAAGTATCGGCAAAAAAGCAATAGCAAGCATCTACACCATGTGCAAGCGGAGACAGCATTTCAAGGGAAATGCC
>SESF01016634.1_pt1 | contig 14763 bp, 10 predicted proteins | sample 3171521 | NCBI WGS metagenome assembly SESF01 (sample SAMN10866945, study PRJNA518727) | freshwater metagenome | biome: subpolar coniferous forest; feature: holomictic lake; material: water; isolation source: holomictic Lake 227, 6 m and 8 m depth | place: Canada: near Kenora, Ontario | collected...
ATTTACGAATAAGTTCTTAATGTGTCTGTTATCGTTTTGGTGGAGGGAGGTGACCCCATTTCACCATATCGTTTACGGTTTCAACGATACTCTCACTGATTGGTATGAAAGTTATTCCAAGTTCACGTATGATTTTCGTGTTGTCATAGCGCATTGTACGTCCAATAATTGTTCGTATATAGGTGCCGATGTCCTTTGGTTTTGTGAAAGAGAGAAGTTTCATCATCATGGTACCAATATTTCCTGAAAGGTCAATCTTTGGAAGCGCATAACCTCCGAACCCTGATGATTTGAGTAATGCAACCAGCTCTCTCATGTGCATTGCCTCAGCAGAGCAAAGATAACGTCCGCTTGCTGTATCGGTTTCCATGGCAAGCAGATGAACTTTCGCCACATCACGCACATCGACAAAACCCCAATTTATATCCATAGTTCCAGGATAGATGCCACTCATAATTTCCCGGATGATTCCGTTAGAGGTATTGAGTGATGGCCCAAGTGAAGGGCCAATTATTATGCAAGGGTTTATAACGACAAGATCAAAGCTTGGCCGTTTTTTCATGATGAAATCCCATGCGGCAAGTTCTGCTACTGTTTTCGAGTAATGGTAGGGGTTCCGGTCAAGGGAGGACATGATGTTCCAGTCTTTTTCGGTAAAAACTTTCTTGCTGTCCGGTTCGTCGGTAATTGCCGCAATAGAAGAGGTAAAAATTACCCGTTTGACGCTGCCCGATTTAAGGCAACTTTCAAGAACGGTTTCAGTTCCTTTTAGCGCTGGATCAACAAGATCTGTTTGTGGTTTTTTGATATTCATCTTATAAGGGCTGGCAGTATGCATAACATAATCGCATCCCGCGACGATACGTTCATACGAACCCTCCGTAAGCAGGTCTGCCTCAAAAAGTTCCAGCCGCTCTGCCGCGCCAGGAAGGGCAAGAAGGAACGGGTAGTTTTCCGGTTTTTTTCGTACGGTTCCCCTGACATGGTATCCTCGCTCAAGCAGTTCTCTTATGATATGTGCGGCAATAAATCCGGAAGCTCCGGTAACGCACACTGGCTTATTGGTCTTCATGGTTATCGTTATGAGTGCATGATGGCAGGAGAAGGTGTTCGCTTTGCACCAGTTCCTCTCCTTTCCGAAATAGTTTTTCTGCAGATTGATGGGTTCTCTTCAGGGTGTTTCGCTCTTTTTTTCGTGTGTTTTGAGAGGACACGGCAGAACCCGCCGCTCTGCAAAACTGAAAAAATGATCAACGATGAAGAGGTTTGATGACCGCATGGTACAAATCACTGACCCAGGCATTTTCACGGTTACAGGATTGCCCGTCCACAATGTACATTCAGTTCATGAACTCTCCAACGATATCGCTGCCAGTTCACGGTTCTATGGAAAAGAGTGAGCGGATTTCGGGGCTGACATCGGTCGGTCTGCCGCTTTTTCGGTCAATGGGGCACCAGACAGTCCGGGCCAAGGCAAGAATTTGCCCGTCGGAAGCACGTATCATTTCCGTATGGCGGTCGAATGCCAGCCGCGATGCAGCCCCGATCCATGTTTGTACCATAATGGTATCCCCGTCCATCGCAGGCTTTTTATAGTCAATCTCGTGGCGGCGCACCACCCAGATCAGTTTTTCCTGTTCATGGTTCGGTGCAATAGTACTCCAGTGGGCTATTGCGACATCCTGAACCCAGCGCAAATAGACAATGTTGCTTACATGTCCCTGCACATCAATATCTTTCGGCTGCACTTCGACCGTTATTGAAAATCGTTCCGTCGGCATGTTTATGCATTATTTTTTCGCCGCAAAAACCATTCGGCCCAAACCTGTTCTCTCATATTTGTTACCCTGTCCTTTATTGCCAGGAGCAACCGCTTATACGCACAGGCAAGATAAACAAGCTTCAGAAACACTCAAAATCCTGCAGGGTTTGGGGTTCTGTGCTCCAAGGAGCTTATTGCGGCTCCTCTCTTTCAGGCAAGGAGTGGCTCAGCATGAATGATGACCCGTCCGGCGTTGGGAAGGGAGCGGTAGATCGCGCCTTCCAGTTGGCTTGTCAGAACGTGCACCTCTTCAAGGAGCACCTCATCACTGAATGAGCAATGGAGGGTAATGAAGAGTTTCTCGTGTTCTGTTTTATGGATATGAATGTCATGAACATCCTGGATTTTATCAATACCTTGTGATGCCTTGATAATGGTATCGTATACAAGCTTTTTTTCTTCTGTCTGAATCAAGCCGGTGGAGCGTTCTTCATTGCGGAGCGGATCAAGGTGGATGCAGATATCGAGATCCCCGTCAAACTCTCTGCGCAGCTCCTCTTCAAGAGCGTTAACGGTATCGTGTGCCTGTTTTATGGTGAGTTGCTGGTCAATTTCGACATCAAAGGTGATGTGCTTCTTCTCATCAGTGAGGTTTGTCGAAATGTTATGGGCGTGAAGGTTGTGATTGAGCCCTATAACGTGGACTCGTTCAGCAATGGTTTCGCTGTTGAGGGCAATGGGGCGGGTGTTGATGGTGATATCGCCTACAGGAAACTCTGCACGCACTTTTGTCTCAATATCGGCGCAGATTACCTGCACTTTTTCAACAGAGAGGGTTCTGTTGACGCAGATGGCCATCTCAATGAATACCTGCGGTCCGGTCGGTTTTACGCGGATCTTGTCGATCGCGATCACTCCTCCGATCATCATGGTTACCTCCTCAATACGGTCGGCAAGGCCTTCAGGTGCAGCGTCAATAAGCACGTCAATGGTTTTCTTGCCAAGGCTGAATGCAGCCCATCCCACCAGCAGGGCTACCGCAATACCGGCAACAGCATCAGCCCAGGTGATGCCCATTGAGACAAAAAAGAGACCCAGAAGAACGACGGATGAACTGAGAATATCGGAGCTGAAGTGGAGTGCATCGGCTTCAAGTGCCTGGCTGTTGGTCTCTTTGGCAACTCTCGACAGTGCTCTCGAACGGGAAAAATCAACAACAATTGAAATGACCATAACGGCGACAGCATACCAATACCAGGTGACATCAATCTCGGTTTTTCCGGCAATCAGCCTTTCCACTGCGGTGTAGATGATCCAGATGCTTGTTACAACGAGAAGGCCGGTTTCAATAAGTGCAGAGACACTTTCAACCTTTGCGTGTCCGTAGTGGTGTTTGCTGTCGGCTGGTTTATCGCTCATTTTGACGGCAAAGAGGGTCAGGGACGCCGCGGCCAGGTCAAGAGCAGAGTGGGCTGCTTCGGAAATAATGCCGATACTGCCGGTACTGATGCCTACAACGAGCTTCATGACCGTAAGAAGGAAGCTTGCCAGAACCGAGCTGAGGGCAACCTGTTGTTTTTTATCACTCTTTTCCATCGGTTTTTGTGTCTGTCGCCATGACGGCTTTTCGAAAGTTATTGATAATTCGGTTGGCCATATTTATTGCCCTGCCGGCATTGGAAGTCTCAAGAGCTGTTGCCGGATCTCTACGGCTTATAATAGCACGAATTGCCGTCAGTTTATAATGCAGGAGGGCGGAATCGGGATGACCGGGCTCTTTTTGGCATGCACTGCAAGAGCATCATCAGGAAACATTCTGGCAAAAATACAAAAAAACCCTTTGTTTCTCTTTTTTTTGAAATGTATATTTTAAGTTGTATGGTGGCTGGAGAGTATACGAAATCAGTTCGGCAAGCCCGTTATTTGTTTTCGTCTCCACGTTCACATACGGTAACCTGTTGTACAGTTTTTTTTGAAAAGCGGAGCAAAACGGTAGTGCTACAGGAGGGGAGGGTGAACAAACGGTATTGTTGGTGGAGTGACGTTCTCCATTGTTTTTTATCAACGGCAACGATCAGGGTACTTTTTCTTTTTACGGCTCTTTTCTGTATGGGAGGGCAGGGAGAAGTTTTGCGGGCAGCAGTCAACAGGGATGCCGAAGAACTCTATAATTCAGAAGAGTATGACTCCAACCTTGCAGTGGCCCGGCAACTGGTCGGGAATGCGGAAAAAAATCTCAGCCCTTTTCATGCCGATCTTGCTCTTTGTCTCAATAATCTTGGTGCGCTCTATGTTGTCCATGACCGTTATGCCGAAGCAGCTCCTCTCCTCGAAAAAGCTCTTGCCATCCGCGAAAAAATCTTCAGCCCCCTTCATCCTGATGTTGCTCTCAGTTTGAACAATCTGGCAGAGGTATACAGGGCTCAGGGAAGATATCGTGAAGCGGAACCGCTTTACCGGAGGGCACTGGCTATCCGCGAAAAAATTTATAGCCCCCTCCACCCCGGCGTGGCCCTCAGTTTGGCAAACCTTTCGGAGTTGTGTCGTCTTCAGTGTCAGTATGGAGAGGCTGAGTCACTCTGCAAGCGTGCACTCGCTTCGCGGGAAAAGAGTGCAGATGCTTCAGCGTCCGATAGAGCCCAGAGTCTCAATAACCTTGGAAAGATCTTTGTTGCCACAGGCCGCCTGCAGCAGGCAGAACCACTTTACCTCAGAGCGCTGACGCTTTGGCAACAAAGCCTTGGCCCGGATCATCCCCTGACAGCAAAGCCATTGAACAATCTTGCAGAGTTGTATCGTATGCAGGGTCGCTACAGCGAAGCTGAGACGTTTGGCTTGCGTTCTCTCGCTCTTCGTGAGCAGTTTTTTGGCCGCGACCATCCTGTCGTGTCACTCACCCTCAACAACCTTGCTGTACTGTATTTTACCCTTGGTCGGTATGCTGATGCTGAACTGCTTTACTTGCGGGCACTTGCCATTCGGGAGAAAGTTCTTGGCCCCGATCATCCTGCTGTGGCAACAAGTCTCAACAATCTTGCAGGGCTCTATTGCGCATTGGGGCGCCTCATGGAGGCTGAACCACTCTACTTGCGGGCACTCGCTATTCGGCAGAAAATATTCAGACCGAATCATCCTGAAATTTTGGCCGTCATGAACAACCTTTCCGGCCTCTATTTTGCCAAAAGCAGATATAATGATGCGGTGCGGCTCTCGGCGGATGTGTTGGCAATGCGCCAAAAATTTTCGGGTGCAGACCAGCCTGATGTGGCAACAACGTACAATAACCTCGCAGGACTTTACCTTGCCCAAGGGAAGTATAGCATGGCTGAACGGTTTTACTTGCGTGCACTGGCCATCAGAGAGAGAGTTTATTCCCTCGGTCATCCCGATCTGGCTACAAGCCTCAACAACCTTGGAGAGTTGTATCGCTCGCAAGGTCGCTTTTCCGAGGCGCTGACCTGCCTTCGTCGTGCTCTTGCCATTCGCGAGAATTTTTTTGGCAGGGATAATATCAACGTGGCAGAGAGTCTCAATAATCTTGCACTCTTGTACAAAAACCAGGCCAGATACGCAGCGGCTGAGCCACTATGCCTGCGCGCACTCGCCATTCGGGAGAAAATTTTTGGCCAGTTGCATCCCGATGTAGCAATAAGCCTTAACAATCTCGCTTCGCTCTATTATGCCCAGGGCCGTTATGCAGAGGCAGAACCACTCTATTTGCGAGCACAAACCATCAATCAAAAAGTTTTTCCTGCTTTTCATACCGTTACCGCTCTCTTTTTGAATAACCTTGCCGAGCTGAAAAATGCTCAAGGCAACTATCAGGAGGCTGAATCCCTGTACCGGCAAGCCCTCGCTATACAGGAAAAACTTCTGGGCAGTAATCATCCCGATGTTGCAACAACGCTCAATAACCTGGCAGGGTTGCTTCGTCTTGAGGGCACATATCCTGAAGCATTGACTCTTTTCAAGCGCTCGCTCTTCATTCGGGAGAAGATCAGAGGCAAGGCAATCCATCCCGCTTTGGCCCTAACCCTGAACAACCTTGCGTTGCTCTACAGTGATATGGAAATGCGGAAAGAAGCGCTTGCTCTCTACAAACGTGCTCTTGTCATTCAGAAAAAAACGGTGGGCCAGAATCATCCTGATGTAGCAACGACCATCAACAATATGGCCGCACTCTCTGTTGCGGAAGGCCGATACAGGGAGGCTGAGGCTCCCTGCAAGCGTGCGCTGGCAATTGCAGAGAACTCTCTGGGAGCTTTTCACCCAAACGTTGCTGCAGTGCTTGATAATCTTGTTGTGATCTATCGAAATACAGGGAGACGAAACGATGCTGACAGAATGGAACAACGCGCAACAACTATCAGGACAGAAAAACGATGATGAACCTTATTGCTAACACGGTAGTCCGGAAAATTTTTCAGCCCGTGCTCGCTTGCCTGTTCACGGTGGTTACTGCTGTTTTCGTTGCGAGGGCGGAAGCGCTCAAAACAGGCGGGCACCATGAGGATGAAAGGGTTGCCTATCTCTTGCCGGACGGTAACGGGGAGCGGTACCGGGCAGCGCAACAACACGGCATCATTGCTGCGGCATCAGATCTCTCAACCCTCATGACCTGGCTGGAAGCAAGGGTGGCGTGCGACACCCTCACCCTGCATGGTTTTTCGGATTGGACACTTCCAACCAAAGAGGATCTGAACAGACTTTTTATGGGCCAAAAGCTTCTTGGAGGATTTCAGAATGGCGACTACTGGAGTTCTTCAGCCAATGCGCCCGACAGTGCCTGGAGCCAAAGCTTCCTTGACGGCAAAGAGCTTGTCCGTTTCCGGGAAAACCGTATGCTGGTCAGGCCCATAAGAAAATTTTGAAAAATTTTGCTCTCTTGTTGAAAAAATGGAGATGGTATGAAAAATGATCTGAACATATTCCCGCCTCGATTACTGAGGCTTTTGCTCCTCACCGCTCTGAACATGATCACGCTTTCACCGCTCTCTCCGGCAGCGCCGCTCATGGCAGGCGATGCGTATGGAGGAGGCAAAGTGGTCTATATTTTTCAGCCCGGTGACCAGGATTTTGCAGAATCTGCCGATCAGGCAGTCATTGTTGCAAAAGCCGATGTGTCTGCCACCATCTCCTGGTCTGATACCAGAACGTCAACCGACAAGCTTGAAGGGATCGGTTCCCATAAGCGAAGTGTACCAGGCCGTGCAAGGCAGGCACGGTTGGCAAGGTTTACTCCTGATTTTAGACAATAAAGCCCATCGTGGTGATACCAAAGCCCATCAGGGGACTCATTGACGTTTCCGGCTTGCATACCGCGATCGTGAGTTGTTTATCGGCCAGCCAATGCCGGGGTAACTCCCGGCTTTTTCGCGTCCATGTCCCGGCTTTTTTGTATGTTTGGAGGGCAGGATTTTTTGCCCTGTTGCAACGTTCTTACGGTAATGGTGAACTAAATTGTTTTAATATATGATTGTAGTATGAAAATCGGCATTTCCTGTCACCATACCTACGGGGGAAGCGGGGCAATTGCTGCCGAACTCGGCAAGGCACTTGCAGCCAAGGGGCATATTGTTCATTTTTTCAGCCAGGCCGCTCCCTTTCGGCTTGGAGCGTTTTCACGCAATATCTTTTGTCATGAGATTGAGGTGATGCATTATCCGCTTTTTGAGTCTCCTTTTTACTCTCTTGCCCTTGCCTCCAAAATTGCTGATATCGCCTATTATGAAAAGCTTGATGTTGTTCATGCGCACTATGCGATCCCCCATGCACTCAGCGCCATGCTTGCCCGACAGATGCTTGAGGACAAGTGTACCGAATCGAAGTGTTTCAAGCTGGTAACCACGCTTCACGGCACCGATATCACGGTTGTGGGAGCTGACCGGGGGATGCAGGATGTGGTAAGGCTTGCCATTAACAAGTCTGACGGGGTGACAGCCGTGTCGGCCTGGCTGAAGGAGGAGACGGTCAGGATGTTCAGTCCGAAAAAGGAGATTACGGTTATTCCCAATTTTGTTGATACCTCACTTTTTTTTCGCTCTCCGAAACCGGAAATTCGTGAACAGCTTGGTCTTCGGCAGGAAAAGATTGTTATCCATATTTCCAATTTCAGGCCGGTAAAATGTATCGGCGACATTATCCGGATTTTTTATGCCTTGAGTCGCCGTATTGAGGCAACGCTGTTGCTGGTGGGTGACGGGCCGGAACGCAGTGATGCGGAGGTTCTGGTTCGTCAGCTTGGCATGATTGATCGGGTACGCTTTCTCGGCAAGCTCGATGATATTGTGCCGCTGCTCTCTATTGCCGATGTTATGTTGATGCCGAGCAATGTTGAATCATTCGGTCTTGCTGCGCTTGAAGCCATGGCGTGTGGAGTGCCTGTTGTGGCAACAATGGCTGGCGGTTTTCCGGAGTTTATTGTTCCGGGAACTCATGGCTATCTGCTTGCTCCCGGAGACATCAAAGGTATGACAAAGAGTGCACTTCTCCTGCTTTCAGATGCCGCTCATTGGCGTGAGTGCTCCGAAGCCTGTGTTCAACAGGCAAAGCGCTATGAAACAGCCTTGCTTGTTGAGCACTACGAGGCATATTATACGATGCTGCTTGCCGGGGAGTAGCTGCGCTTCTTGTTCCTTTTTTCAGTAACGTTTGGTTGTCAGCAGAACACTCCGGTATTTTTCAAGGTTTTCGAGCACCTCTCCTGTGCCTCTGGCAACTGCGGTCAGAGGATCTTCGCTGATATGCACGGCAAGCTTGGTCTCTTCGCTGATTCTTTTGTCGAGACCTTTGATAAGGGAACCGCCTCCGGCAAGGAAAAGGCCACGGTTAAAAATGTCGGCAGAAAGTTCCGGTTTTGTTACTTCAAGGCTTTTTTTGATCGATGTAATGATCTGGCTGATCGGCGTGGAAATGGCTTCCCTTATGGTTGCTGAATTAACCTCTCGCTCTTCGGGAAGGGCCGTTACAAGGTTTCTGCCCCTTACCATCATGGTAAGCTCTTTTTCGAGTTTATAGGCAGATGCAATTTTGATTTTTACGTCTTCAGCCGTTCGCTCGCCAATAGCGAGGCTGTAAGCTTTGCGGAAATGACGAACAATGGCATTGGTGATATCGGTTCCGGCAACCCGGAGAGATTCGCCCGATGCAATGCCGCCGAGCGAAATAACGGCAATTTCCGTTGTTCCACCTCCAATATCAACAATCATATTGCCCATAGGCTCCTTGACATCAAGGCCTATTCCGATTGCTGCGGCCATCGGTTCTGTCACCAGGTACACCTCTTTGGCACCGACATGCTCGGCAGAGTCGCGTACAGCCCGTTTTTCAACTTCGGTGATACCCGAGGGAATACCGATAACCATTCTGCGGATGCCGAATGAAAACTGGGTTTTGGTTTTATTGATAAGCCCCTTGATCAGTTCCTCTGTTGCCTCATAATCAGCAATGACACCGTTGGCAAGTGGCCGGATTGTTAAAATGCCCGGATGGGTCTTTTCGTGCATGAGAAGAGCTTCATGTCCGATGGCCACAATTTTTCCCGTATTACGTTCACGTGCGACAATTGATGGTTCATTTAAAACCACGCCTTGACCCCGGATAAAAATCAACGTGTTCGCTGTTCCGAGATCAATGGCGATATCACGGAACAGATTGCTGAAAAAGCTCATAATATCACAGTTCTGTATGTCATGTCATAGTGGCTTGGAATGGAGCCGATTCAGGCTATATTCCAAGGGTTCAACTGAATCTCCTTAAGGTAGATTAATGCAACTTTTTTTCAAATCAAAAAATTGTTTCCGTTACTACTTTTTTTAACCACGACTCTCTAATATTGGGCTTACAGGCCGATGTTTCGATAAACAGAACCCTTGAGTTACCTTGTTCGAAAAGAATTCTTGAATCCAGATAATCCAAAAAGAGGCAAGCAGTGTTGCGCATATATCGTTTTGCTGAAGAACGTTCAGCATTGAAAGAGCAACTGGATCGGAGTGTTGCGTTTGATGCTTCTGTTCAGACGGCTGTTGAAGAAATTTTGTTGCAGGTTCGCCAGCATGGAGATGGTGCTGTGCTCGATTATACGGAACGCTTTCAGGGAGTCCGTTTGACCGACATGCAGGTTTCCCCTGATGCCATTCAGGAGGCCTATCATCATGCCGATCCCGCTTTTCTTGCTGTGCTTGAGGAGGCCTATGGCAATATCGTCCGGTTTCATCAGCACGAAGTGGAAAAAAGTTTTTTTTATGAAGCGGATGGGGGAGTATTGCTTGGCCAGCGGGTAACCCCAATGGAAAAAGCACTGCTCTATGTGCCGGGTGGACAGGCATCGTATCCCTCTTCAGTGCTTATGAATGCTGCGCCAGCAACCGTCGCCGGGGTCAAGCATATTGCTATGACCACCCCCTGTAACGCATCGGGAGAGGTGAGTCCCACTATTCTTGCTGCAGCCGCTGTTGCCGGTATTGGTTCTGTTTACAAGCTTGGTGGCGCACAGGCAATAGCTGCTTTTGCCTATGGCACCGAGACCATTGCGAAGGTCGACATCATCACCGGTCCGGGCAACAAATATGTGGCATTGGCCAAAAAGCAGGTCTTCGGCCATGTTGCTATCGACAGTATAGCGGGCCCTTCTGAAGTGGTTATTATTGCTGACGAATCGGCCAATCCTGAATTTATCGTTCTTGACCTGTTTGCCCAGGCAGAGCACGACGCGGATGCCTCGGCGGTGCTTATCACTCCCTCAGAATCGTTGGCCAGGGCTGTAAAAGAGTGTGCGGAAGCGCGTCTTCCTGCAATGCTTCGGCGTGACATTATTGCCTCTTCGCTCGAACAGAACGGCGCTATTGTGCTTGTCAGTTCACTCTCAGAGGCTTGTGCGGTTTCGGATATGATAGCGCCCGAGCATCTTGAGTTGCATGTTGAACATCCGTGGGATATTTTGCCGGATATTCATCATGCCGGGGCGATTTTTATGGGTGGATACTCCTGTGAAACCGCAGGTGACTATTTTGCCGGACCGAACCATACGTTGCCGACCAATGGTACGGCGCGGTTTTTTTCACCACTTTCGGTTCGTGACTTTGTCAAGCATACATCGATCATCTCCTATTCAAAACAACAGATGCGTCGCTGTGGAGAGAAAATTGCAGCGTTTGCTGATCTTGAGGGGCTTCAGGCCCACGGCGAGGCTGTCAGGGCAAGATTGAGAACGTTATGAGAGCTGGCGACTTTGATTATGAACTGCCGGAGGAGAGGATTGCCAAATACCCGCCTTCGGAGCGTGGTTCGACCCGTCTTCTTGTTTTTGACCGTAAAAGCGGTGCTATCGAGCATACCTCCTATGCCGGTCTGGATGCTTTTTTACAGCAGGGTGACCTGCTTGTGTTGAACAATACACGAGTTATCCGGGCGCGGCTTTTTGTTTGCAAACCTTCCGGAGCGAAGATTGAGCTGATGCTTCTCGAAAAGCACGATGAGGAGCAAAGTCTGGTGCTTTACCGCGGGAAGCTGAAAAAAGGCGACACACTCATGGCGCACGATCATGAACTGTTGGTGACCGAACTTTTCGATAACGGCATTGCCCGGATTGCCCTCTCTGGAGAGCGATCGCTTCAAGATTTTTTTGATTGTTTCGGAGGGGTTCCCATTCCACCCTATCTTAAACGGGATGCGGAGGAGGTTGACCGGGAGCGTTACCAGACCCTGTTTGCCGAATTACCGGGCTCTGTAGCCGCGCCGACAGCCTCCCTGAACATGACATCCGAACTGCTCGACAAACTTCGCAGCAAAGGCGTTACTGTTGTTACCCTTACCCTGCATGTTGGTTTGGGCACCTTTCTTCCTGTCAGGGTTGATGCGCTTGAGGAGCATGTCATGCATCGTGAGTATTACTCAATACCGCCGGAGTGCGCTGAAAACATTCGCAGGGTAAAACGTGCTGGCGGAAGGGTTGTCGCCGTCGGGACTACGGTTACCAGGGCTCTTGAACATGCCGGTGAGCGTATTGAGAGGTCAGAAGGAGATGAACCGCTGACAGGCGAAGCCGATATTTTTATCTATCCCGGTTATCGTTTCCGTCTTGTTGATTGTCTTCTGACCAACTTTCATGCACCTCGATCAACGGTACTGATGCTTACAGCCGCATTTGCCAGCCCCGATAAGCTGCGCAATGCCTACCGTGAAGCGCTCGCCGAAGGGTACAGCTTTCTCAGTTATGGTGACAGCATGTTTATTGTGTAGAATTTTGTTGTATACAATCGCCTCATTTTTCTCCCTGCCTTAAAGAACAAGGCTTATATAATTCCTGTCCTGAATAAATTAGCCGTTGTGGCTGGTATCGAAAAGAGCTTTTCTTGTTTATAAAAGGGAGGTATGGTATTTTTAAAGTTGTTCGCTTATTGCGTGACAGCAGAGAAGCCTTCCTGGCATTTTCTTGAAGTGCATTTATTTCAAAACATACATAACACCGGGAGATTGACCTTATGAGTCTTATAGACCAATATCGCGCGCATACTGAAGAGCGGGCCAAACTCAGCATTCCACCCTTACCGTTGAGTGTTGAACAGGCTCGTTTGCTTGTTGGCCTGCTCAAGCAGGATGTTGTTGAGGAAAATGAGTATCTGCTTGAATTATTCCGTGAGCATATCAGTCCGGGTGTTGATGAGGCCGCGTTTGAAAAAGCTGCTTTTCTTGATGCCATTCTGAAGGGAGAGGCATCCTGTACCGTGATCGATAAGGTAGAGGCGGTCAGAATTCTGGGTACCATGCTTGGCGGCTATAATGTCAAGCCACTGGTTGATGCGCTCAGCCATGATGACTCGTCAATATGCAGTGAAGCTGCTGCGATGCTGAAAAATACTCTTCTGGTCTATGACCTGTTTGATGTCGTGGTTGACCTCTCCACAACCAATCCTTATGCCAAAGAGGTTCTCAAATCGTGGGCAGAAGCTGAATGGTTTACCACCAGGCCAACCTTGCCCGAAAAACTGACCCTTACGGTTTTCAAAGTACCTGGTGAAACCAATACTGATGATCTCTCACCAGCGAGCGAGGCCTTTACCCGCAGTGATATCCCTCTTCATGCCCGCTGTATGCTCGGTACCAAAATAACCGATCCGATAGAAACCATTGCCGAGCTGAAAACAAAAGGTCATCCGCTTGCTTATGTGGGCGATGTTGTCGGTACCGGGTCAAGCCGGAAGTCGGGAATAAACTCGGTTCAATGGCATATTGGTAATGATATTGCGGCAGTACCGAATAAACGGACTGGCGGCGTGGTGATAGGAAGTATCATTGCACCCATTTTTTTTAATACTGCAGAGGACTCCGGGGCGTTGCCCATTGAGGCTGATGTAACGGCAATGGAGATGGGTGATGTTATCGATCTCTCTCTTTCGAATGGTACCATAGTGAAGAATGGTGAGGTCATTGCCCGTTTCGCACTCTCTCCCAATACGATTGCTGACGAGGTGCGGGCCGGTGGACGCATTCCCTTGATTATAGGCAGAACCCTGACAAGAAAGGCACGCAAAGCGCTCGGATTGGGCGAAGAGACGATTTTCCTGCGTCCGGAACAGCCGGCAGACAGCGGTAAAGGGTATACGCTTGCCCAAAAAATGATTGGCAAGGCCTGTGGCATGCCGGGTGTGCGTCCGGGTATGTATGTTGAACCGGAGACCCTTACGGTTGGTTCGCAGGATACAACGGGAGCCATGACCCGCGATGAGGTCAAGGAGTTTGCGGCACTGAGTTTCAGCGCAGATCTTTTGATGCAGAGCTTTTGCCATACATCAGCCTATCCAAAACCCTCTGATGTCAAGTTACACAGAACTCTTCCCTACTTTATCATGAGCAGGGGCGGCGTTTCGCTTAAACCCGGAGACGGAGTTATTCATACGTGGTTGAACCGTATGGTGCTGCCCGATACGCTCGGTACCGGTGCTGATTCCCATACCCGTTTTCCCATAGGCATATCCTTCCCCGCAGGATCAGGACTGGTCGCTTTTGCCGGTGTTACCGGAAGCATGCCACTGAACGTTCCTGAATCGGTGCTTGTGCGCTTTACCGGTGAACTGCAAAAAGGCATTACGCTGCGCGATCTGGTTAACGCTATTCCCTATGTTGCCATAAAGCAAGGCTTGCTGACTGTCGAAAAGAAAGGCAAGAAAAATATTTTTGCCGGTCGCATTCTTGAAATCGAAGGGTTGCCGAAACTCAAGGTTGAACAGGCTTTTGAACTCAGTGATGCTTCTGCTGAACGGAGCGCCGCCGCATGTACTGTTCAGCTTGATAAAGAGCCGGTAATCGAATATCTCAGCTCGAACGTCAAATTGCTCGAAGAAATGATTGAACAGGGCTATGGCGATGCAGAGACCCTGCAACGTCGTATTGGCAAGATGAACGCCTGGCTTGAAAACCCGGTTCTTCTTGAGCCTGATGCTGATGCCGAATATGCCGCAGTGATCGAAATCGATATGAGTAGCGTTACTGAACCGATTCTTGCCTGTCCCAATGATCCCGACGATGTCATGAAGCTGAGTGAGGTGTTGCTTTCTGAAACGATGCCCAAAGTCATTGATGAGGTCTTTGTCGGAAGCTGCATGACCAATATCGGTCATTTCCGCGCTCTTGGCGAAATATTGCGCAATAAGGGTGTTGCACCCGTAAAGCTCTGGATTGTTCCGCCGACGAAGATGGACATGATAAAACTGGTTGAGGAGGGCTATTACTCGGTATTCGGTGCATCCGGTGCCCGTATTGAGCGTCCGGGATGTTCACTCTGCATGGGTAATCAGGCAAGGGTAGCTGATAATGCCGTTGTGTTTTCTACCAGCACCAGGAACTTTGATAATCGCATGGGTACCGGCGCTCAAGTCTATCTCGGTTCTGCAGAGCTTGCAGCCGTATGCGCGCTTCTTGGTCATTTGCCCAACAAGGACGAATATATGGAGATATTCAACAGGCATCTTTCAGGTGGGAAAGAAGGGGACATTTATCGTTAT
>SESF01033483.1_pt1 | contig 14760 bp, 10 predicted proteins | sample 3171521 | NCBI WGS metagenome assembly SESF01 (sample SAMN10866945, study PRJNA518727) | freshwater metagenome | biome: subpolar coniferous forest; feature: holomictic lake; material: water; isolation source: holomictic Lake 227, 6 m and 8 m depth | place: Canada: near Kenora, Ontario | collected...
GCACTGCATAAATTCGCCGGATGCCGGCGGCGGAGGACTGCTCTTTCTGGACGCGGAATTTCCCAAGGAGGCCGCTGCGCTCGACGTGGGGTCCTCCGCAGACCTCCTTCGAAAAGTCCCCAATTGTGTAGACCTTGACGGTCTCCTCGTATTTTTCTCCGAAGAGGGCGGTGGCACCCGAGGCCTTGGCATCGTCGAGCTTCATCATGGTCATTGTCACGGCAAGGTCGCGCCCGATCTGCTCGTTGACGATGGCCTGCACCTTCGCGACCTCATCGGCGGTCATCGGCGCTCCGTGGGAAAAGTCGAAGCGGAGTCGCTCGGAGGTGATGTTGGAACCCTTCTGGTTGACATGCTCGCCGAGCACGTTCTTGAGCGCGCGGTGGAGGAGATGGGTCGCGGTGTGGTACTTCGTCGAGACCTCGGAGGTATCGGCCATGCCGCCCTTGAAGAGCTGGTCAGCACCGGCGCGTGACAGCTCCTGGTGCTTCTTGAAGGCCTCATCGAACTCGGCCCTGTTTACCTTCATGCCGTTCTCGCCGGCGAGCTCCTCGGTCAGCTCGATGGGGAAGCCATAGGTGTCATACAGCTTGAAGGCGAGGCGGCCTGACATGACCTTGCTGGGGTTCTTGAGCAAGTTAGGCAGCATCTTCTCGAACTCGTGCTCGCCGGTCTTCAGCGTCTCGAGGAACTTCACCTCCTCGGCATCGAGGCCCTCGAGGATCTTCGCGCGGTTGACGTCGAGTTCGGGATAGGCCCCGAGGAAATTGTCGATGACCGCGGTCGCGGGCCTGACGAGGAAGGTGCCCTCGATGCCAAGCTTGCGCCCGTGCCGCACCGCGCGGCGGATGAGGCGGCGGAGCACGTAACCCGCGCCCACGTTGGAGGGGAGCGGCCCCTTGGGATCGCCGATGATGAAGGTGGCGGAGCGGACGTGGTCGGTGACGATCCTCACGGACCTGTCCTTCTCCTCGTCGCTCCCATATTCATAATTGGCTGCAGTGCAGATGGCCGAGATGACCGGGGAGAAAATCTCGGTCTGGTAGACGCTCGTCTTGCCCTGGAGGACGGTGACCGTGCGCTCGAGCCCCATGCCCGTGTCGACGTTCTGGGCCGGCAGCCTGACGAGGGTCTTTTCGTCGACACGGTTGTATTCCATGAAGACGTTGTTCCAGATCTCCATCCAGTTCCCGGGGTCGCTGCCCTTGTTGGAAGTCGCCGGCGGCAGCCCCTCTCCCACCCACCAGAATATTTCGGAGTCGGGACCGCAGGGACCAGTGGGGCCAGCCGCCCACCAGTTGTCGCTCGCCCCAAGATAGGCGATCCGGTTGACCGGTACCCCGATGGAAGCCCAGCACCCGGCCGAATACTCGTCGCGCGGCGCGTTCTCGTCCCCGGCGAAGACCGTAACCGAGATCCGCAGTGGATCAAGGGCGAGCCAGGCGGGGTCGGTGAGGAACTCCCAGGACCAGGCCAGGGACTCCTTCTTGAAGTAGTCGCCCAGCGACCAGTTGCCCAGCATCTCGAAGCAGGTGAGGTGGGCGGGGTCCCCGACCTCGTCGATGTCGCCCGTTCGGACGCACTTCTGGTAATCGACGAGGCGCTTGCCCGCGGGGTGGGGTTCACCCAGGAGGTAGGGCACCAGGGGGTGCATGCCCGCGGTCGTAAAGAGGACCGTGGGGTCGTTCTCGGGTATCAGGGACTTGCCTGATATCTCGGCGTGGCCCTTGGTCTTGAAAAACTCGATGTACTTCGAGCGGAGTTCGTTGGCTGTCAGCATGGTGGGCGATAGTAATTCGGAGGGGCGGCAGGGGTCAAGAATGGGCGAGGGATGGTTTTACAAGGCAAAACGACCTTTGAAACCCCGGGTGGCGACTGCTACGCCCCCTCCCTCCGCAGCAGGATCGTCCGTATCTGGAAGGGTCCGAAGTGGAGGTTCCCAGGATCGGCCGGCCCCAGCTCCTCCTCAAGGAGGTTGGTTTCCATGATGCGGGTCCAGCCCTCGGGCAGGCCGATGGCAGCAATTGTGTTCTTCCCCTGGCTCTCGTACAGCCGCAAGACCAGGCCCTCCCCCGATTCGGCGACCTTGATCGTATCGAGCACAACCGTATCGGGCGCGATCGCGAAGCGGGGCAGGGTAGCCGGGCCATCGTCCACGACCAGGGGCAGCTGGTTGAAAAGTGTCGCCTGGCGGACGACGCCTCCCTCGAAGGCGTCACCGGCGTGGGGGAGGAGGCCATAGCGGAAGCGATGCTCACCCCGGTCGGCCTTGGGGTCGGGGTAGAGGGGCGAACGGAGGAGGGCGAGGCTCACGAGGCCGCCCTTGACGCGATGGCCGTACTTGCAGTCGTTGAGCAGTGCCAGCCCGCGCAGGCCGTCGGAAACGTCCACGAAACGGTGGGCACAGACCTCGAACTGGGCGCGCTCGGGGCCCGTGTCATTGCGCGTGCTCCGCTCAATGCTGCCGAACTGGATGTCGCAGCGCACCTTGTCGAAAGCAAAGGCGGACCGGAAATCGGCGCGCAGCATCCTGAAGGTCTCGTGCCACTCAACCAGGGTTTCGAACTCGAGGACGCGGCTGCCCTCCTCGAGGATGGCATCCTGCACGATGTAGCTCCGGCCGTGCCTGTAGGTGGAGCGGCAGATGACACGGGGTCCGTCGACACTCGTCTCGATTGTACGCGCCAGCAGCACTTTTTTTGGCAGGCGCCAGTAGCCGTCGAGGATGTCCCAGGCATTGAAGTAGCGCCAGGGGTCACCGTAGACGACGAGCCTGTTGAGCCAGGCTCCGCAGCTCTCGAAGCCCGAGGCCTTGTCGATGAGGGACAGGAGACAGCCTTTGGGGGAAAAGCTTGCGCGAAGCAGGTCATTTTCCAGGATCTCGCTGCTTCCCGACTGTTTGATCCTCGTGCTGAAGGTAGCTGCGGCGGGACGGAGCCGGGCTGCGCCGTAGGCGGGGACTTCGGCCCGCATCCAGGAGCCGTCGACCTTCGCAAAGGCCTCGCGGGCAAAGGGCGCCTGGTTCACCAGGGAGGCTCCGCTGTCTGGCCTGCCCAGCTCCGACAGGATACGCAGGCCTTCGGCCTCTGCCTCGTTCCGGAGGAGGGCCAGGCGGGCGAGGCTCTCGAGGTAGACGCGCCCGACACTCGAACCTGGCAGGATGTCATGGAACTGGTAGAGGAGGGTCTCCTTCCACAGCTCCCCGGTTCGCGCGCGCGAGCTCGGCAGTCCCGCCATGAAGGCGAGGGCCTGGGCGTGCTCGAGGTCGTGGAGGGATATCTCCATGAGTCGGTTGGCTCGTTTCTGCCGCCCCTGCGTGGTGTAGGTGCCCTGATGCTTTTCCAGGTAGAGTTCACCACGCCAGGTCGGCAGGGCTTCGCGGAGGCGTGCGAGGCTCTCGAAAAAGCCGATCGCGCTGCCCTGCCTGAGCCGGGGCAGTCCAGCAATGGAGCGCTGGCGACTCACAAACTCGAGGTGGCCCTCTCCAGGGCCACCGCCTCCATCACCGGCGCCATAGACCAGGAGGGCCAGGGGGGCGATCCTCGCTTCGGGGTAGTGGCGGTGGGCGTGGCGAACGCAGAGGGGGGTCCCTCCCGAATTGTAGTCGCCCTCCGGCGGCATGTGCACGAGGACTTCGCTGCCGTCGATGCCCAGCCAGCGGAAGCTCCGGTGCGGGAACCTGTTGCGCTCGTTCCAGGAGAGTTTAATTGTCATGAAGTAGTCGATGCCCGCGCCCCGGAGTATCTGGGGAAGGCTGGCCGGGAAACCGAAGACGTCGGGCAGCCAGCAGATTCGCATGTCCCGGCCGAACTCCTCGCGGAAAAAACGCTTGCCGTAGAGGAGCTGCCGGACGAGGGCCTCGCCCGAGGGGAGGTTGGCGTCACTTTCGACCCACATGCCGCCCTGCAGCTCGATGCGTCCCTCCGCTACAGCAGCCTTGATCCGCTCATGCAGTTCGGGCCGTTCCTCCTTGATCCACGCGAACTGCTGGCCCTGGCTTGCCCCGAAGACATAGCCGGGGAAACGCTCAAGGTTGTCGAGGGCGGCCGTGAAGCTACGCGCGGCCTTGCGATGCGTTTCGCGGAGCGGCCAGAGCCATGCGAGGTCGAGGTGGGCGTGGCCGATGGCCGTGAAGACCGGGAGGCCACTTTTGTCGGGCCCGGGATCGGCCGCGTAGAGCTCGGGGGCGAGAACCCCACGTGCCCTGGCCACGGAAGCGGCATTGGGGTCGCCTAACTTTCCATCGCCCGGCGCCAGCACTGTCCAGGCCTCCTCGAGGATGGAACGGAGCCTCGCGGCACGAAGCCTGTCGTCCTTCCGCTTCCCCTTGAGGGCTGCGACGGCGAAGGCGAGGACAGCATAGTCATAATACAGACTGTAGAGGTCGTCGCGACGAGCCGCCAGGCGCGCGTGCCTGAAACGGGCACGGCCGAAGGGCAGGACGATCTTGCCGTTGAAGCCCGCATCGATCCAGAGATCTACCTCCTCGCCGCCCTTCGCGATGGGGAAGAGCTCCACAGTGGAGCGGCCGCGGCCAGTCTGCACGCGATCCATCCAGGTACCGACGCTCGAAACCGAGGCGAGGGCCTTCCCCTCCTGGTCGACGACAAGACCCTCACCGTCGAGGTCGACAAGGGCTACGACGTGGGCACCGCGCGCCGTTTCGGGAACTCGGCCGCAAAGGTGGAACCAGGCACAGGAGTATGCCTTCCCCCAGGACTGCCCCCGCGAGATCGGAGCCCACTCAAGCTCCATGCGTCGGTCGAAGGGCTCGGGCTCCGCAGAGACCGCCACGCTTGCGGCAAGTTCCACAAGCGGCTGGTCGATGCTCGCCTTGAGAGCCTGGATGCGCTGCCAGAGCCTGCGCTCCCTCAGAATGCCAGCTTCGCTTTCCATACTGATACTCTGGGGGCCCGAGGGTGCCGCGTCAAGGACGCGTTAGTGGCACTCCGGCTTCGACAAGGATTGGCTCCGAGGCTATTTCGATCCTGCCTGACAGCATGACAGGAGCGCCGGTCAGGAGGTCGCGGCCGGAGAGGCTGCAGCCGGAGGGCAGCGCGACGGTGCCGGAGAGGCCCCGGAGATTGAGGAGGGCGCTGACGGGCCTCGGGCCGCCACTCCGTTCGACGAGGACAAGGCCATCGGCAATCTCGGTCGCCGCAAAACGCTCCTCGCGGGCACGGATCGCCTTGGTCACCACATGGGCCCTGGTGAACCAGGGCCCGAAGGAAGCATCTCCCTCGGTCCAGGGCACAGGATCCGCTTCGAAGAGGGAGGGCCGCCTGGCTATGGCCAGCTCCTGTCCCATGTAGGCAAAGAAGCAGCCCTCGAGGAGCATCGCAAAAAGAGTCCAATTGCGAAGGATCGCGCCAGTCCCGAAGCGCTCGGCCGCGCGGGCCTGGTCATGGTTCTCCAGGAAGCGCGCCTTGACTGCGTGCGCGGGGAGCATGGTCTTCTGGAGCCTGAGGTGGTCGAGGTAGCGCGAAAGGGATGCGCGGCCAGCCCAGGCGGCTTCGAGGGCTTCGCGGCCGTCGTAGTCATAGCTCAGGTCAAAGGCTTCGTGGAGTTCCGCGTCGCAGGCTGCCGCGTGCCCCTGCCCCCGGAGATGCTCGATAAAGCCCAGGTGGACACTCTCCGCCAGCCAGAGACAGGCCGGGAAGCCGACCCGCTTCGCTGCCTCGATCGCACAACGCCTCCTCGCCTCGACCCAGAAATCGACAGGCACCATGCTCGCGACATCGCAGCGGAAGCCGTCGACTCCGAAACGCAGCCAGTGGATGAGGGTTTCGAAGAGGTACTCGCGGAGCTCGGGATGCGAGTAGTCGAGGTCGACGACGTCGGACCACTCGGGAAAGCGTGGCGCGGGCCTGCCGTCCGGACCCTTCCAGAACCACTGGGGGTGTTCGCGGCAGAGAACCGAGTCCGGACTCGTGTGGTTGAACACGACATCGATGATGACCTTGAGCCCCCGGGAATGGGCTGCGTCGAGGAAGCGCTTGAAGGCTGCCTCGCCTCCGAGGGAGGGCTCGACGGCGCGATAGTCGGCGATGGCATAGGGACTTCCGGCACTGCCCTTCCTGGCAACCCTGCCGACGGGGTGGATCGGCGTGAGGTAGAGGATGTCGAAGCCCATGCGGGCTGCCGCGTCGATGGAGGGGAGGGCTGCCTCGAAAGTACCTTCCACCGACCAGTTCCTGATGAAAACCTGGTAGATGGAAGCGGAGAGAAGCGACGATGGAGTATCGCGGGCCATGGTTCCTCCGGGCCTGGAAATGGCAGAAAGGTTGCGAACGCTGGATACGCCACCTATACTCTTCCATGAAGGGCAACTGCTACAAGATCAAAGGACCGGAAGGCCAGCTTAAAGGCAGCCGCAGAGGCCCCAATCCAGCCAGGAGGGTAAAAATGGATCAGATGGAAGAAGGCTGGAGTGACAGCCCCATCCTTGATACTGACATATTTGATGACATGGTGCTGCGTATGGAGGAGGTCGCCGTCGAAATCGTGCAACTCTTCCTAGCTGAGAGTCCGGCGCGCATGGTGATCCTGGCGAAGGCCCGCGAGGGCGGCGACATCGAGGGGGTCCTCGACGTGGTGCACCGTTTCAAGTCCTCCAGCGCCCTGCTGGGTGGCATGAGGCTTTCGCGGCTCTGCGGGTTGATCGAGATACAACTCAGGAAGGAACGGGACCTCGCGGGGCTCGCCGCTTCGCTCCAGATGGCCGAGGAACTCCTCGGACCCACCTTGGCCGCGATCACATCACGATGGGAAATGAGCTCCAGGAAGGCTTGATCAGCGCAGTTTCCGGGCAATTCCAGCCACCAGCCTGCACTCCCCTATCCTTTGCCAGCATTTTTGAGGTATCTTCACCCCCTCATCTACGGGCAGGCGCCCACAATGGCTGCGCCACCCTACTACCAAGGAATATGATGCACGAGTCCACGTTCGCGTCCCTCGGCCTTGCGGAGGCCCTACTTTCCGCCGTTGCCGCTGAAGGCTACACCATGCCGACTCCGATCCAGACGGCTTCCATCCCGCCCCTCCTCGAAGGGAAGGACCTCCTGGCCACTGCCCAGACGGGCACCGGTAAGACTGCGGCCTTTGCGCTCCCGATCATCCAGCTTCTGGCAGCGCGCCCCGGCAGGCCCGGTCCCAGGTCAGCCCGCGCCCTCGTCGTAGCCCCCACCCGCGAGCTCGCCGCCCAGATCGACGCCAGCTTCGAGGTCTACGGACGCGGCTCGCGCTGCACCCACGCCTGCGTTTTCGGCGGCGTCGGCAAGAGTCCCCAGGCCAAGGCCCTCGGCCGCGGCGTCGATGTCCTGGTAGCGACCCCCGGCCGACTCCTGGACCTCCACTCAGACGGCTCGATCCGCCTCGACCATGTCGAGATCGCCGTCCTCGACGAGGCCGACCGGATGCTCGACATGGGCTTTATCCACGATGTGCGCCGCGTGATCTCCCTCCTTCCGGAGCGGAGACAGACGATGCTTTTCTCGGCGACCATGCCCAAGGACATCGCCAACCTCGCGGCTACGATCCTCAAAAACCCCGCCCGCGTTGCTGTCAGCCCCGAAAAGCCGACCGTCGAGCTGATCGACCAGGTCGTCGCCTATGTCGAAAAAAGCGACAAACGCGCCTTCCTGGCCAGCCTCGTAGCATCAAAGGAAGTGGACCGCGCCATCGTGTTTACGCGCACCAAGCACGGCGCCGACCGCCTCGCGAAAGCCCTCAACGCGGGGGGAACCCCAGCCGCGGCCATCCACGCCAACAAGAGCCAGGGCGCGCGGACCCGCACGATGGAAGACTTCCGCTCCGGCTCCATCCGCATCCTCATCGCCACCGACCTGGCGGCGCGTGGCATCGATGTCGACGGTATCTCCCATGTGTTCAATTATGAGCTTCCCGAAGTGGCGGAGACCTACATCCACCGCATTGGCCGCACTGCCCGCGCCGGTGCCTCCGGCCGCGCCGTCGCCCTCTGCGACAGCGAGGAGAAGCCCCTCCTCAAGGCCATCGAAAAACTGATGCGGCAGAACGTGGTGACGGCATCGGGCCCCGAGTTCGATGCCGCCTACGAGGCAGCCAAGGCCGCCCGAGCCCTCGCACCCACGGCTACGGAAATCGCCGAGCGCGAGCGCGACCGCATGTACGAGAGCCGCGGCTCCTTCCGGGGCCGTGGCACGGGTCAGGGCAACAGACAGCGGGCCAAGGCAGTGGGTGGCAGTCCGCGTGCAGCCGACAGCGAGTATCGGAGCGGCAGCACCGAGCACCGAAGCGGCAGCACCGACCACCGAAGCGGCGCCGCCGACCACCGAAGCGGCGCCGCTGCCCCAGCCGGGCGCCGGTCGGCAAGCTCTGCAGGCAGCCCTTCTGGCGCACGGAAACCTTCAGGTCCCGGTGGGCCCCGCCCGCGAACGGGATTGGGCGGCCCTCCCCGCTCCTCCCGTGGCCCCCAGGGCAGGTCACAGCCCAGGCCCTGAGGCTGGCGGGGAACGAGATGGCTCAGGCCTGATCCCCAGGTTTTTCATGTCAGACCTGCGCCGTGCCTTCTTCCCTCAGTAGTGATAGCGACAGGCCAGGATATGGATATCCTCGCCCTCTACCCGATATACGAGCCGGTGTTCCTGGTCGATGCGACGAGACCAGCAACCGGAGAATTCGAATCGGAGCGGCTCGGGTTTGCCGAGGCCAGTGAAGGGGGCTCTCTTGATATCCCGTACCAATTCGCTAATCTTTCGCAGGATCGAACGATCCTGCAGGATCGAACGATCCTCGACCTGCCAGAAAAGGTAGTCATCCCAGGCGTTGGTATGGAAGACAAGCCTCACCCCTCAGCCACCATGTCGACCAGGCCACGCTCGATTCCCGGGCTGCGCAGCAGGTAGGACGTTTCCTCCACCGCCGCGTAATCCTCGTAGGAGAGGACCACGACATTCTGGCCATTGGGCCTGGTGACGATGAGGGGTTCGTGGAAGCGGGTGACATTGATGGCGGTCATGGTAGCTCCTGGAAATGCTGTACGTATTTTCGTACACTACCGTCAAGGGTTGGAGCCTGGTATGGCCTCGCGGACAGCCCTGAAGTGGAGGCAGACGCTGAGAAAACGGCTCTGCCCTTCAGGGTCTATCCCCGCTCCGCCTGCTGACGCCTTGGCTCGCGGAAACCCGGTGGGCCACGCCCGCGAACGTGACAGCCCTCCCCCCTCAATCCTTCTCGAAGGGCGTCCCCAGGGCGGCCGGCGGCGTTGCCCGCATCGCACGGAGGATGCCTGCCACCCGCTTCCGCACCTTCGGGGGCATACGCGCGAGGCTCCGCTCCACCCACTCCGCATTGCCGACATTCACGAGCAAGAGGGTCAGGATCATGAGGGGGAAGGGAGCGACCTGGAGGACCTGCGAGGGCACACCGGGCAGGACCGGCTGCAGCACAAGTCCGAGCCACTGGAGGAAGGCAAAGAGCCAGGCGCCAAGGGCAGCACGGAAGGGGTTCCATCCGCCGAAGATCGTAATTGCCAAGGCTATCCAGCCAATTCCGTCCAATCCTGAAATCGTGCCCTTCCAGCCTGCCTTGACCGACAGCGAGTACATCGGCCCCGCGATGCCCGCCAGGGCTCCGCCGAGGGCGGTGTAGAAATAGCGGAGGCGCTCGACGTTGGCACCGCGCACGTAGGAGGCGGCGGGTTTTTCGCCGATGCCCCGCAGCTCGAGCCCGGGCCTCGTCTTGAAGATGAAAAGCCAGGTCGCGATCACGAGGATGAAGGACAGGTAGGTCATCAGGTCCTGGGTGAAGAAGAGCCGGCCGATGATGGGAATCTCCTTCAGTACCGGCACCGGGATCTCCGGGAGGCGGGGACCGACCTGGCCCATGATGGGGTTGCCCAGGAAATACGCAAGGTCACGGCACAGTAGGGTAAGCACAAAGCCCACAGCCACCTGCGACTGTTTCAGCGTTATCGACGCAAAGGCCACCACGAGGGCCACGAGGGCTCCGATGACCGCCCCTGCGACAAAGCCGAGAATGAGGGAATTGGTGGCAACCGAGACGGCAAAGCCCCCCATGGCCGACAGGAGGATGGTGCCGTTCATCGAGAGGTTGATGACACCCGCCCGCTCGGAGATGGTCTCGCCCATCACGGCGAAGATGATCGGCGCTGCCGAGAAAAGGACGCCGGCCAGGCCAGCGAGGAGGATGGATTCGTTCATTTCGTTGCCTCCCCCGCAGCGGGTGCTTCTGCGGCAGGCAGCGGCGGCGCCGTGCCTGCTCCCGGCGGCGCAGTAGCGGCCGGCGCCATCGTAGTGGCAGGTCCGAGGAAGCGGTCCTTCGCGCCCTTTGCCAGGATCACGAAGAGGACGAGGCTGCCCTGGAGGACACCGGCGAGCGAGGAGTCAAGCTTGAGCACGATGGGCAGCTGGATGGAGCCCACGTTGAGGGCCGCAAAGAAAAGGGCCACTGGCGCTGCGAAGACCACATTGTAATTCACCAGCATGGCCACCATGAGACCCAGGTAACCGTAGCCCGAGGAGATCGAGGGGATCAGGCGGTGGTAGACGGCGAGGACCTGCATGCTGCCAGCGAGGCCGGCAAAGAGGCCGCAGAGGGCGAAGGCGGCCATCATGTGCTGCCAGGTCGGCACTCCCAGGACATAGGCGGCCCGCGCGTTCTTGCCGACCGCCTTCAGCCGGAGGCCGAAGTAGGTGCCCTGCACGAGGACAAAGACCGCCAGGATCGCCAGGATCGCGATGACAATGCTCGATGGAGACAGACGTGATTCGGGAGACAGGGTCGGCAGCCAGAGCTTTGGATCGAAGGGGAGGGTTCCCGACATCGAGGCGACGCCAGGGCGCTTCCAGGGTCCGAAGATCAGCCAGAGATTGATGGCAGTTGCGACGAAGTTCAGCCCCAGGCCTCCGAAGATCTCGTTGACCCCGCCGAAGGTCTTCAAGGCCCCGGCCAGCATGGCCCAGAGGGCCCCGCCCGCCATGCCCGCGATTATGGCAATTACCATGATAAGGGCAGGATCGAGGGCCGAAGCCTGGAGGCTCCGGAGGGCCCAGGTGGAGAAGACGCCACCGAGGATTATCTGTCCCTCGATGCCGATGTTCCAGAGTCCCACAGTAAAGGTTACGAGGAGTCCCGAGGTCACGAGAACGAGGGGGACCCAGGATACGAGGACGTTGGCCGCCACGTTCCAGGACCCGGCCGCCCCATGGACGATGTTGCCGAAGGCCTGGAGGGGCGGGGCCTTGGCCGCCACGAGGACAAGGGTCGTGACGAGGAAGGCAAAGAGGATGCCGCCGGCATCGAAGGCGAAGCGGGAGAGCCTCGTGTTACGCATGGGCGCCCTCCTTGGAAACCTCGGCCTTCTTCAACGCGAAGTCCTCCCAGCCCCTGCCACCTATCAGGCTGCCGAGGCGCTCCACGTTGAGTTCGGATGTATCGAGGGGAGGCGAGACCTTGCCCGCAAAGAACACCAGGACGCGGTCCGAATATTCCAGGATCTCGTCGAGATCCGAGGAGATGAAGATGACCGAGGTGCCCTGGGCGCAGCGGTCGCGCAGCTTGGCCCAGATGTAGGCGGTCGACTCGATGTCGAGGCCCCGCGTGGGATGCTCGACCAGGATCAGCGAAAGCTGGGTCCGGAGGAGGGCGAGGAGGGCGCGCTGCTGGTTGCCACCCGAAAGCGACTCGACGGTACTGTCAGGCCTTCCCTTTATCCGGAAGGACGCGATGCGCGATTCAGTCAGGGCCGTGGCCTTCTTGCGGTCGATGAAGACTCCCTTCATGCCCTCGGCGAGGATGAAGTGCTCGGTGAGGGTAAGGCCGGGCACGAGACCCGCTTCGAGGCGGGCGGCGGGAAGCCAGGCGACTCCCGCCTTGCGGAAGACGTGGTGGCTCTGGCCCGCCATGTCGGTCGCCCCCTCATCGAGACAGACCGAGCCCTCCACCGGCTGCGAGAGACCCGCGCAGGCCCCGAGGAGGAGGTCCTGTCCCGATCCCTCCATCCCCGCAAAGCCGATGACCTCACCGGCGCAGACCTCGAGGTCGAGGGCTTCCATGTGGAGCCTCTTGCCCTCAAGGGCAACGTTCTTGACCCGGAGCACGCCCTTGCCTGGCTTCTCGTGACGCCTTTCACGCTGGGGCAGCTCCTTGCCGAACATCAGCTCGACGAGTTCCTTCGATGAGAAAGGCCGGGCTGCCGAACCTACAAGCAGGCCCTGCCGGAGGACAGCGGCGCTGTCACAGAGGAAATCGACATCCTCCAGCTTGTGCGACACAAAGATGACCGTCACGCCCTCGACAGCCAGTTTCTTGAGCGTCGCAAAGAGTTTCAGCTTCTGGGGGAGGCTGATGCCGGTTGTCGGCTCGTCGAGGATGAGGACCCGCGCGCCGAGCCTGAGCAGCCTGAGGATTTCAAGTTGCTGACGCTCGCCGACGGTGAGGCTGTCCACCCAGGAGTCGGGGTCGAGGTCAAAGTCAAAGCGTTTGCAAAGCTCACGGAAATCCGCAGTAGCCTGCTTCCTTCCGATGCCAAGGCCGCGCGACTTGAAGGTACCACTCTGGGAACCAAGGATGAAGTTCTCGATGAGGCGGAATGGGGGAAAATCAAGGGGGTCCTGGTGGAGCATGCCGATGCCATGCCGTATTGAATCCGCCGGCGACTCGATGCTGACCGGCCTTCCGTCCAGGAGGATCTGCCCCGAATCGTGGGAGATGAAACCCGACAGGATCTTCATGAGGGTGCTCTTCCCTGCCCCGTTCTCACCAAGGAGTCCCTGGATCGTAGAGGGAGGAATGTCCAGGGTAATCGAATCGTTGGCCTTCAGCTTGCCAAAAGTCTTGGTTATCGCTCGTAGCTCGACCCGCATGGGCTGCTCCATATAAGACACGATATCGCGGACCCCATCCGGGACCGATGTGGAGACAGGATACTACAGCTTGAGGCTTGGAGGGGAAAAAAGATCGACTGGCGGTCGGGGAAGCCCTGACGGCCGGATCGACATTTTCCAATGAAAAAAGGGGCTGTCCGCATGCGGACAGCCCCTTCGGAATCAGAAACCAAGGCTCAGATGTTACTTGGAAACGCTCTGTCCCGACATGCCCTTCAGGAGCTGGGGCAGGTACCAGATCTGCTTGTCGGTGGCGACTTCCTTGGCCTTCAGGAAGGCGCTGCCGTCCTGGAAGTCGAGGGGGCCGGTCCAGAGGTTGAGGCCCTTGCCGAGCTCGCCCACAAACTTGTCGACCGCGGCGGCAGCGTCCTTGGTGAGGACGGTGCCTTTGACAAAACCGACGGGGGAAGTGTCAGGATTGTTGATGTTCTTCCAGTCCGGAGCATTCCACTCCCAGTGGCTCTTCCAGGAACCACCCATGGCCGACTTGGCGGCGACGGCGAAGGAGGGACCCCAGTTGAAGTAGGGAACGCCGAGGGTGACGGTCTTGCCCTCGTTGATGGCGTCCTTGTAGTCGTAGGCGACTGCCCAGACCTTCTGGCCCTTGGCCTGGTACTTGGCGGCCTCGGCGACAGCCTCGGTGGTGTCGATGCCGGAGATCACGACGTCATAGCCTGAATTGAAGAAATCATCGGCAACCTGGGTGGGATCGGAGGTGACGCCGGGGATGTTGAACCAGAAACCGATCCAGGTAACCTTGAAATCGAGCTTGGAGATGTCTTTCTTGAGGTAGTTGACCCAGGCGTACTTGGCGCCGAGGTAGGCGGAGGCAGCCAGACGGCGGGTCTCATCGTTGATGAGGGGCCCGAGGAAGCCGATCTTGCCAGTCTTGGTGGTCATGGCGGCAGCAACGCCGGCTACCATCTTCATGTACTCCATCTTGCCCATGATGCAGACCATGTTCGGGAGGTCCTTGAAGTTCTTCCCGTCTTTCCAGGTCGTGTCACCGGAGGCGAAGATGACAAAGATGTCCGGATGCGCCGCAGCGAACTTGGCGGCTTCGTCGGACATGTCGTCGGAGTTGAAGATGACCATCTTCGCGCCCTGCTCGACGAGGCTCTCGCCAAGCTGGGAAGCCGTGGTGCCCGGGCGGTCGGCCGGATTCACCTTGTCGATGTAGACCATCTTGGTCCCCGCCACCTTCTGGGTGACGTAGGTCAGGCCATCATAGGTAGCCTGGCTCCAGCCATGGTCGTTGTAGGGACCGACGAGGAGGATGCCGACCGTGAGATTGCTCCCCGCCGCCGGCTGTCCCCAGGCCGCCGCACCCGCCACAAGGGCGAAAGCGAGGGCGAGGAGAATGAATTTCGCTGACTTCTTCATGCTGCTCTCCTTTGTGCCGCCCCCTGGAAATATGCGGATGGCGCGGCTGATCTGTGTTCGCTTTGGTATAGCAGCGAACAGCCCAAGCCACAAGGTAGGATCAGCAGCTATCGGATATTTCTGGCGCGAGCCAGGGGGAGTCTGGGAGGAAACCCTCGTCCGAGCCAGGGGTTCAGACCCGGCAGCACGAAGTCTTCAGCTCCTGCGACGGGTTCCTGCGTAAATGATCACTGCTACGAACACCGAGGCGAAGGCAACCATCAGGGCTGGCGAGAGGGCCTCGTGGTACAAAAAGATCCCAAGGAGGAGTTGCAGGCTCGGGGAGATGTACTGGACAAAGCCAAGCCTCTGGAGGGTGATGCGGTTGGTGGCGAAGGCGAAGGTCATGAGGGGGATGGCGGTGACCGGACCCGCCAGGGCAAGCATCAGGGTTGCGATGCCGTCAGGGCCGCCAAAGCCTCCCATACCGGCGAGGTGCCTGGAAAAAAGG
>SESF01022652.1_pt1 | contig 14759 bp, 7 predicted proteins | sample 3171521 | NCBI WGS metagenome assembly SESF01 (sample SAMN10866945, study PRJNA518727) | freshwater metagenome | biome: subpolar coniferous forest; feature: holomictic lake; material: water; isolation source: holomictic Lake 227, 6 m and 8 m depth | place: Canada: near Kenora, Ontario | collected...
CGCGCAGCAGTATGCCTTCGGTCTCGAAGATTAGCCGCGTTTTGGGGCCGGTCCTGTCCTCGAAGCGCACGCGGTAGCCCACTTCCGCTCCGGGCAGGCCGCCCCGTTCGCCGGCCACGCGGACGGCCAGCATCCTGGCCGCCAGGCGGCGCGGCTCCAGCACCGCTATGCGGCCTTTGAGGCCGCTGTCGAGCAGCAGCTGCGGCACTTTGGTGGATTTGCCCGAGCCCGGGGGGGAGGAGATTATAAGGCGGCGGCCGCGCGCCGCGGCGCGCAGGATCTCCCCGGCGCTTTGCAGTATGGGCAGTTGGTCCATTTGTAACGGAATTATAGCGTAAAACAAGACTTAAGACTATTATATAATTTGGTTAATAATGAGACGCGCGCCGGGAACTTATTCTGCTAAAAATACGCCGCCGGCCGGCGGCAGCTCCCTGTCCGCCTGGCTGCCGGCTGCGGCCGTGGCCGCCGTTACCTTCGCCGTCTTCTCCGGCATCCTGCGCAACGGCTTCGTGAACTGGGACGACGATTTCAACCTGCTGCTCAATAACGATTACCGCGGCCTGGGCTGGGCGCAGTTGAAGTGGATGTTCACCACTTTCCACATGGGGCATTACCAGCCGCTGAGCTGGCTTACCCTGGCCCTGGACTATAAATTCTGGGGCATGGCGCCGAAGGGCTACCACCTTACCAGCTTGCTGCTGCATTGCGCCAACGCGGCGGTTTTTTATTTCGTCTCCCTGCGCCTGCTCGCTCTTGCCGCTCCCGGCCGGCCGGACGAGAAAAAAAGTCTGCTGCTCTGCGGGGCTGTTTTCTCCGCCCTGGTCTTCGCCGTTCATCCCCTGCGGGTGGAAGCGGTGGCCTGGGCTACCGAGCGGCGCGACGTGCTGTCCGGCTTTTTTTACCTGCTGACGGTGCTGTATTACCTGAAGGCCTGTTCCCCCGGCGAAGACGCCGCCGCGAGGCCGAAAAGGCTGGCGCTGGCGGCGGCGCTGTTCTTCGTGTCGCTGCTTTCCAAGGGCATCGGCGTCAGCCTGCCCGCCGTGCTGATAGTGCTGGACGTCTATCCTCTGCGCCGCCTGCCGGCCGGGGCCGGGCAATGGCTGGCGCCGCAGCACCGGGCTGTCTGGCTGGAAAAAATACCTTTCGCGGTCCTTTCTCTGGCCGCCGGCGTTGTCGGGCTGGCCGCGCAGATCACCACCGGCGCCACCCTGTTCCTGAACATAGGGGAGCAGCCTTCCCTGGCCGTCCGTGTTCTGCAGGCTCTTTACGGCGCAGGCTTTTACGTGTGGAAGACCCTGGCGCCCGTTAACCTGCTGCCGCTGTACGAGCGGGCCTATCATTCCGACGCGCTTTACTGGCCCATAATAATTACCGCGGCCGCCGTAGCCGCCGCCTCGGCAGTTTTTTTTCTGCTGCGGCGGCGGCTGCCTGCGCTGCTCGCGGTGTGGGTCTGCTACATAGCCACGCTGCTGCCGGTGCTGCAGGTGGTGCCGTTCGGGCCGTACATAGTGGCCGACAGGTACAGCTACCTCGCCTGCCTGGGCTGGGCGCTGGGCGCCGGCTGGGCGCTGAGCGCCGGCCTGCGCGCGGCCGGCGCCTCCGGCGCGAAGGTCCTGCTAGCCGCGGCCCTGTGCGCCGCCGCCGGGCTGGGGCTGCTGACCAGGCGCCAGACGGGCGTCTGGTTCAGCCCGGAAACTTTGTGGCGCCATACGCTGGCGGGCAATCCTTCCTCCACCATAGCGCACAGCAACCTTGGCTCCATTCTGCTGGACCAGCAGGGGAAAGTTGAGGAGGCGGCCGGGCATTTCCGGCTGGCTTTGCGGATACGGCCCGACTACGCTTTCAGTCATTACAATTACGGCAACGCCCTTTGCTTTCAGGGCCGGCTGGACGAAGCGATAGAGCATTACCGGCGGACGCTGCAGCTGATGCCGGATTACGCCAACGCGTATTTCAACCTGGGCAATTCTTTTATACGCAAAAACCTGCCCGGCGCGGCCATAGGCTATTACCGGGAAGCGCTGCGGCTGAAGCCGGACTATGCAGAAGCGCACAGCAACCTGGCCGTAGCCCTGATGATCACGGGCGACCGCGCCGGGGCCGTCGGGCATTTCCGGGCCGCTCTGAAAATAAACCCCGGCTACGCGCGGGCCCGCCAGGGCCTGGCCCAGGCCGGCGGGGGGGAATTCCCGTGACGCGCGTGCTCATTGTCCTGACGCTGCTGTGCGCGGCGGCCGGCGCCCGGGCCGCGGAACCGTATTATTTCGTCACGGTGCATAACAGCGTGGCCGGGGCCGGTTACGAGGGATCTTACAAGGCGCTAGAAAAAATGGTGCAGCTGGCCGATTCACAGCATGTGCGGCTGACGCTGCTGTTCAGCGCTCAATACGCGGCGTATATTTCCACCGACCCGGCGCGGGCGGCGCAGCTCGAAAGCTGGAAAAATGCCGGGCACGAGATAGGAGCTTATCACCAGGGGCCGGACACCAGGGACTGGGACGGGTTCTCCGACCTGCGGGGCGAGGCTCTGGCCCGCGCGCGGGGAAGCGCGGTGCCGGGGGCTGTTCCCGGCCACGCGGATTATTTTTTCATGCTCGGCGGGCTCGCCCCGAAAATAAGGTCCGGCTGCGTGGCCGGCCGGGCGGATAAGGAGTTCCTGGCCGCCGCGCCGGAATACGAGGTCTGCCCCGGCGGTTCCGCGGCCGAGGGAGCTAACAGGTGGCTCTTCTCCTCCGGCGGCCGCCGGCGCCTTTCGTCCGCGTCCCCGTCCGGCCGGGCCGGCGTACAGGCGGCTGAAAAAGTGTTTTCAGGCATGAAGGGCGGGGTTTACGGCGCCGCTTTCAAAAGCTCGCCTTCCGAATTCGGGGCTTTCTACGCCTGGCTGCAGTTCCTGAAAGGCCGCGATCCGCGGGGCGGCCGCAGCCGCACCGTTTCGGCGGTGGTGGAGGAGAAGCTCCTCGCGGAAAAAGTCGTCCGTGAGGAAAAGGCGGCCAGGGCCGAAAGAACGGTAAAGCCGGAACTCCCCGCGCGGACCATAGTGATCCCGGACATCCCCGAGGCCGCGGATACGGCGGACATCCCGGATGCCGACGGAGCCGACGAGGCCGAAGCTGACCGCGAACCGCAAGACCCGGAGATCCCGCGGCTTAAGCCGGTACACAGCCCGTACAGCCGCGTAGAGCGCCTCTTTTTCGGGCGGTTCCGCCCGCTGCGCCAGGCGCCGCGCCCTGCGCAGCGCCGCTACTGCGGCGACGGCATCTGCGACATGGTGGAAAGAAGACACCCGGGCAGCTGCGCGCGCGACTGCGGCAGATAGCGGCCGGACCGGAACCCCATGACCTTTACAGAAAAAATAACGGACCTTTTAAAAAAGAACGCCTTCCCTGCCCTGCTCGTCCTGATAGTGCTGGCCGTTCTTTTTCCGGCCCTCGATAACGGCTTCGTGGACTGGGACGACATGCAGTACGTGGTCTCTAACAGGGCGCTGCGCGGCTCCTGGCTGGACGTCCTTACTTTTTTTCCCGGCTATTACCACCCGCTCACCGTGCTCACCTATAAGCTGGAGTTCTCGCTGTTCGGACTGGAGCCGCTGCCTTATCATCTCACCAACCTGCTGCTGCACGCCGCCTGCTGCGTGTCGGTCTATTGCTTCCTCTCCGCGCTGGGCGCCCGGCCGCTTTCCGCTTTCCTGGCGGCGCTGCTGTTCGCCGTGCACCCGGTGCACGCCGAGCCGGCGGCCTGGATCTCCGGCCGCAAGGAACTGCTGTGGGGGCTGTTCGCGTTCTTGGCGCTCACCTGCTACCTCAGGTTCCTCGACGGCCTGGGCGGGCGGTTCCTGCGCTGGTCGCTTTTTTTCTTCCTGCTGTCGGCCCTGGCCAAGCCGGCCGCGTTGGTGCTGCCGCTGGCGCTGCCGCTGCTGGACTATTACCGGGGCCGCCGCTTCAGCCTCGGGCTGTTGACGGAAAAAGTTCCGTACCTGCTGCTGGCGCTGCCGCTGCTGGCGCTGTCAGGCTCGCCGGAGGGCTTCCTGCTGGGCGGCGGCGCCGGGGCCTTCTCTTTCGCAGGCGCGGCGGCTTCGGCCGCGCACAGCGCCCTCTTTTACCTGGGAAAGCTGGCCGTGCCTGTTTCCCTTTCCGCGCTGTACCCGGCGCTGACGCTGCCGTTCGGCGCCGGCTGGTACCTGCTGCTGTTCCTCGCGGGCTGCGCGGCGCTGGGCCTGCTGCTGCGGCCCGCCGGCCGCGCCGGCGCGCCCGGGCCGGGCTGGCGTGAAAAAACGGCGTTCGCGGTCCTTTTTTTCTTTATCACGGCCCTGCCCGGGCTGATAGTCTCGCCCCCGGCCGACCGCTACGCTTACGTGCCGGCCGCTGGGCTTTGCTTCCTTTACGCCGAACTCGTCGTCCATCTTTTCAGCCTGGCCTCCCGCCGGGCGCGGCTGCTCGCGCCGGCGCTCGGGCTGCTAGTCGCCGCGCATTGCTTCGCGCTGGCCGGGGCCGCTTTTTACAGGGCCCCGCTGTGGAAGGACAGCCTTACCCTGTGGACCGGCGTAATGGAGCGCAACCCCCTGGAGCCGATGGCGTATTACGGCAGGGGCAACGCCTACCGGGCGGCCGGCTGTTACGCCGCTGCCCTGGCCGACTTCACCCGGTGCCTGGAAATAGACCCCGGCAACTGGAAAGCGCTGTCCAACCGCGGCCGTATTTACGCGGAGCTTAAGCGGCCCGGCCCGGCGCTGGCCGATTATAGCGCGGCCATAGCGCTCAGCCCCTCTTCGGCGCAGCTGTTCCTCAACAGGGGCAACGCGTATCTGCTGGGGGGGGACCGGGCCCTGGCCGTAAAGGATTACGACCGGGCGCTGGCGCTGGCCCCCGGTCTAGCGCAGGCGGAGGCCAGCCGCCGCGCGGCGCTGGCGCCGCGCGCGGGTGCGAAGCCGGCGGGCCGGTGATAAACGCGTTTTATAAATAGTACAATCGTTCTTTAAAGCCGCGGGGCGGCCGGTCGGTCCGGCGCGGCCTGTACCGGGGAAAATCTAATGACGAAAAAACAATTCAGAAGCTTCGCGGTCCTGCTGCCGGCCTGCCTGTTCGCGCTGGCCGTGGCCCCGGTTTCGGAAGCGGCCGTCTCTAAAACCTCGAAAAGGATAATGCGCCCGAGCAGCGCCGTGACCGCCGTGGTCTCCAACCTCCGGGCGGCCGCGCTGTCCACCACCAGCATACAATGGAACTGGTCCACCGGCACTTTCAGCGGCATAGACGGGTTCCATATTTATTTAAGTACCCAGGCGGGCGTTCTCATCTCCTCGGCCTCCCTCACCGCCGGCACGAGTTTCTACGTGGACTCCGGGTTGGGCGTGAACAAGGTGTACACGCGCTGGATAACGGCTTACCAGGGGGCCGACGAGGGCAGCGATTCCCAGCATATCGAAAAATACACTTTCGCCCTGCCGCCCGAATCCGTCGAGGTCCCGGTAAGCAGCGTTAACGCCACCAACGCGTACGTGACCTGGCATTTCAGCACGGCCACCGCCTACGCCATTGAGGTTTCCAGCGACGGCGGCCTCAACTATCTGCGCAACCGGGAATCTTTCGTTCCCTGGCAGACCATACAGCTCTTGAGCAACACCGTTTATAAAGTAAGGCTGGGCGCCGTGAACGGTGACGACGAACTGACCCCGAACACTTACAGCGCCGTGAAAACAGTGACCACTTTCCCGTTCGACCCGGAGCTGGTCGGGGTCGCGGTTTCCTCCTACGCCATAAAATGGCAGTGGTCCACCGGCACGTTCACCGGTACGGGAATATCAGGCTACCGCCTGTACCGGTCGAGCGGCTCGGAAGCGGACATTCCGCCTAATTTTTATGAGAACGTCGAGCTTGTGAAAGACATCCCCGGCGCCGCCACCGGTTCCTGGACAGAGCTCTTCATCGACAGCGATACCGCGGTGGCCAATTCGCGGCACGCCCGCTGGCTCAAGGCGGTAGGCTATGAGGAAAGCGTGGCCAACGACGTGGTCCGGAAATACACTTACGCCATAGCTCCCGCCACCTGTACCGCGTCGTATCCGCAATCATACGGCCCGCTGCACGTGTACCAGAACTCTATCGGGCTTAACTGGAACGTCGGCTGGACCTCCATGACCGTTACCGTGAACGGCATCGCGGCCAGCTTCGCCGTGGAATACTCCACTACCCCGGTTTTCGCGCTGCACCCCTCCAGCTTCATCGCCTCCGGAGCGCCGTACACGCTGAACCCCATGACGGAGAACACCAAATACGACCTGCGGATAGGCGCGATAAACGGCGACGGGGAGCAGACGCCGGTCAACGCGGATAACCCGTATTCTTATTCGGCCGTGTACCGGGCGATAACCCAGCCGGCGCCCCCGTCTAATTTCAACTGCGACCCGCTTACGGATACCGCGCTGCACTGCTACTGGTCCACTACCACCACCACCGTGAACCCTACCTATATCACCGGCTACGGGGTGGGCGAGCTGAAATACGACGCGCGGCTGCAGACCACGTACTGGGACCCGAACGACTACGTGCCGGAGACCGGCAGCGACGAATATACGCTGGATTATTTTTTAACGAACAGCAGCCACACTGTCACTATCTACACGTTCCAGGTGGACCCGGATTTTATTCCCGTCCACGCTTCCGACCCGGCCTGGCATTACAACGGCTTTTATGAAAGCACCTACGTCTCCACCGCGGCGGCCACTTTCGCGACCCCGCCCAACGACGTGGTTTTCGACACGGTGGGGGCGCACGCGGTGGGCATGTGGTGGAAAGAGCCCGAGGTCCCGGCCACGCAGTACACGGTGCAGCGTTCCACGAACACCGGGGAAAGAGGCCCGTGGGTCTTTGTCTCCAACGTTACCGGCTCGCACTACAACGACGTGGGGCCTTCCCCCGCCGGCCTTACCTCCGGCACTACCTACTCGTACCGGATAGGGGCCATTAACCTGCTCGGTAGGCCGACCATCGGGCTGGCCGCCAACACCGACGGGAACCGCAGGGACTACAGCTTCGTGGAAAGCACCGTCACCAAACACATAGCTCCCACGCTCTACGCCGTGGCCACCGGCACCAGGTCCATTGCCTGGTATTGGACCGACACTGTGCCCGGGGTGACCTCGTATAATCTTTACACGGACACCGGCGGAATAGTAGCCGCGGGCCTCAGCGCGTCCACGACCTTCTACTCCGAGACGGGCCTTGCAGGCGCGAACACGAGGTACACCCGGCAGGTGCGCTCGGTGGCCGCTGACGGCGAAGGCGACTATTCCGAGGCCTCCGCCTCAACCCTGGCCAACCCGCCGGCCGCCGCGGTCGTTACCAGTTCCGGGATACATTCCCTTACGCTGGGGTGGACGGCCAACGGCAGCGCCCGCTACAGGCTGGACCGCTCCACGGACGGGATCACGTGGACCGGCCTGAAGGCCTGGAACGACGTGTTCGCCGCCACTTCTTTCGCCGACGTCCGCCTGCGCTTCGGCAGCGCCTATTATTACGCCCTCCGCGGCTATAACGACGACGGAATAGTTTCGGTCTCCAGCTCGGTCACGGCGGCCGCTACCCTGCCCCTGCCGTCCGGCTATACAGTGGTGTACGCTACCTCCGGCGTCAGCGCCACGGCGCCGCTGCCCGACCCCAGCCTGGTACAGGTGGCGGTGGGCCTTCCGGCCGGCACGCCCGACGGCTACTTAGCGATAAGCACCAGCGCGGCGGCCAGCCCCGCTGATATCCCGAAGAGCAGCCTGGACGCAGCTGCGCTGAAATTGAAGAACGTTTCCCTGGTGCCCGGGTCCATAGTTGAACTGCACCTTTACGACGTTTACGGCGCCTCCTCCGCCCTGACGGCGCCGGCCCGGATAACGATGACCTATAAGGACGCTGACGGCGACTATATCGTGGACGCTACCACGCCTCCGGCGCAGGCTAACACCCTTAACCTTTTCAACCTGGACACGGCCGCCCTGGCGTGGAACCCTCTGAGTTCCGTGGTCAACACCGGCTTGAACGGCGTATACACCGACGTCGCCCATTTTTCCTTCTACGCTCTGGGCAGCGTCGGCTCTTCCGCTTCCGCGTTCTCCGCCGAGGCCCTTTCGCCCACCAGCATACAGTGGAACTGGCCGCTGGTTCCCGGCGCGGACGGCTACCATCTTTATTCCTCCACCGCTTCCGGGTATATGGTCCTGCCGTCCTCCGCGAACTTCTATATTGACAGCGGGCTGGCGGTCAATAAAGCCTATACCAGGTGGCTGCGGAGCTTCACCGGAGCGACCGAGGGGGCGGAGTCGGCGCACGTGCGGAAATTCACCTACGCCCTGCCGCCCGATACCATCACGTTAAGCACTGTAACCGCCGAGAGCGTTTATGTCACCTGGCATTTCAGCTCTGCCACGGCTTATGCCATCGAATGCTCCACCAACGGGGGGGCGGATTACGTGCGCAACCGGGAGGCTTTCGTCCCCTGGCAGACCATACCGCTGCTGAGCAATAAGAACTACCTGATCAGGATGGGGGCCGTGAACGGCGACGACGAGCTGACCCCGGGCACTTACAGCGTGATCAAAACCACCATCACGCCGCCGCTGACGGTGACCGCGCTCTCAGCCGTGGCGCTTTCCTCCTTCACTATCCAGTGGCAATGGTCCACAGGCACGTTTACCGGCACCGATATCTCCGGCTACCGGCTGTACCATTCGACCACCAGCAGTGACGACGTGCTTCCGGCGGATGACTACGCCGGGGAGATAGTGCAGACGATACTTGCCCCCGGCACCACCTTCTGGACAGAGACCTTTGTGGATGGGAGCACCACGGCGGTAGCCGCGAACTCCCGGCATACCCGCTGGATCAAGGCGGTCGGCAATATCCCCGATCCTTTCAACGGGAATCTCTATCTTGAAAGCCAGAAAAAGCCTATCTTCCAAAAATACACCTATGCCATCGCTCCCGCCACCACCACCGTGGTCTATCCTGACCCCGCTCCCTGGTGGGTGGCGCATGTCTGGTACGACCAGGTAAAGCTTATCTGGGTACCCCGGCTGGCCGACACCGAAGCCAGCAAATACCTGGTGGAGTACTCTACCTTAGCCGGGTTCGCGGTGGCGGTAAGTACGGAGCTGGCCGCGGGTAACCCAGACACCGTGACCGGGCTGACGGAAAACACCAAGTACGACTTCAGGATCGGGGCTATCAACGGCGACAACGAGCAGACTCCCGCCAACGGGCTGAACCCTTTCGCTTACAGCCAGGCTTACAAGCTGATCACCAGTCCCCGGCCGCCCTCCGCCTATGCGTGCGCCGCGTTCACGGATACCGCGCTGCACTGCACCTGGTCCACCGCCGCGTACGTGAACCCGGGCTATATAGACGGCTATTTCGTGGGCGAGCTGCATCACCGCATGGTGGACGGGGTGGATACACTGTACTGGGACCCTTGGGAGACCGTCGACGGCGCCGATAGCCACGAATACAGCCTGGATTATATGCTGACGAACAGCACCCATACCATCTCCATCTGGGTGGAGCAGAAGGACCCGGACTGGGTGTCCGGCAACTATCATTACGACCACAACGAGCGGGAATACTATTACAACAACTGGGGCAGCAACAGGCTGGATACCGACGGCGCCACCTTCGCCACGCCGCCCAACGACGTGGTTTTCGACACGGTGGGCGCGCACGCGGTAGGCATGTGGTGGAAAGAGCCCGTGGTTCCGGCTACCCGGTACTTCGTGGCTCGTTCCACGAACATCGGAGAAGACGGGCCGTGGGTCTTCGTTTCCAGCGTGACCGGCTCGCATTACAATGATATCGGTACCTTGCCGGCCGGCCTTACTCCCAGCACCACCTATTCGTACCGGATAGGCGCCATCAATCTGCTGGGCCAGCCGACCATCGGCCTCTCGGATAACACCGGCGGGATGCGCAGGGATTACAGCTTCGTGAGCAGCACCATCACCAGGCATACCGCGCCCCTGTTCTCCGGCGTGCCCGTAGGCACCACCTCCATCACCTGGTCGTGGTCCGACACGGGCGGCGTCTCGGGGGTACAGTCCTACAACCTTTACACCTCCACCGACGGGCTGCTGCGGACCTTCCCTGCCACGGCCGCCTTCTGGGCCGAGACGGGCCTGCCCGGAGTGAACGCCAACTATATCCGGAGGATACGTTCTATAGCGTCCGACGGGCTGGGGGATGTGGCCGAGGCTTCCACCTACACCTGGACTAACGCCCCGACGGGGCTGTCCACTTCCGCCGCCGGAGTGCATTACCTGGCCCTGGGCTGGGCGCAGAACGAAAGTTCCGCCTACAGGATAGACCGCTCCACCGACGGGTGGAACTGGACCGCGGTCAAGAACTGGAGCGATGTTTTCGTCTCCACGTCCTTCACGGACACCGGCCTGCATTACGCCACTACCTATTATTACGCGGTCCTCGGGTATAACCACGGCGGGATAGTCTCGCTTTCAAGCGCCACCACGCTGGCTATGCCGGGAATGACGCTGGACCTCCCGGCCCGGTTCACGCCGGTGTTCTCCACGGCCGCCGTGACGCAGAGCAAGACGGCGCTGCTTCCCGGCGTAGGCTGGATAACGCTGGAGTTCCCGGCCGGTACGGCCCCGGTAGACGGCTATATTTCCATAAGCACCGACGCCGCCACCAACCCCGTCGGGGTGACCGTGGGCAATCTTAATACTGCCGCGGGGAAGCTTGCTCCCAACAGGCTTCTGGGCGGCTCAATGGTGGAACTGTATTATTTCGATCTCTACGGCTCCACCATTACCTCCGCATTCTCCGGGCCGGTGAAAATAACCATCACTTACCCGGACGTTAACGGGGACGACATCGTGGACGGCATAGCCCCGCAGATGTCCGCGAATACGCTGAAACTGTTCAACCTGGACACCTCCGGCCTGGTCTGGAACCAGGACAGGAATTCGCTGCTGGATAAGACCGCGAGATCGGTCTCTTCCAATATCTTCCACTTCTCCTTTTACGCGCTGGGCAGCATAACCTCCACCGTGGGGACTTTAACGGAGATGTTCGCTTACCCCAATCCATACCGGCCTGGCACCAGCGGGGAATTCGGCCAGTCCGCTTTCGGGGACGGGATAGTCTTTCAGTCGCTGCCCGCCGGGGCCAGGATAAGGATATACAGCCTTTCGGGCGCCCAGGTGGCCGAGCTCAGCGACGAAGACGGCGACGGGCGCTGCCTGTGGAACACCAGGAACCAGAACGGCGCTAAGGCCGCTTCCGGAGTCTACCTGTATATCGTGACCGGCCCCGGCGGTTCGGCCAGGAAAACCGGGAAAGTAGCGATCATAAGATGAAGAACGCGCGCCGCGCCCGCTGGAGGGACCTCAGTATGTTTAAATTCATTCTTTGCGCGCTGCTGCTGACGGCCGCCGCGCCCGGCAGCGCCGCCGACTCGGAGGGCGTTTCGGGCGCCCAGTTCCTGCGCATAGGCGTGGGGGCCAGGGAAGCCGCCCTGGGCGATACCGGCGCAACGGTCTCCGGGGCGCAGAGCCTGTTCTACAACCCGGCCGGCCTCAGCGACCTGGCGGGGACCGAGCTGGCCCTTTCGCAGGTGAAGTGGGTGATGGACGTTAATTATTCCAACCTGGCCGCCGCTAAAAGTTTCGGCGCCGGGGTCTTCGGGCTGTCGGTGAATTACCTGTCCATGCCCAAGCTGGAAAAGTACGACAAGCTGGGCAACAAGCTCGACGCCGCCTTCTCGGCGGCGGATATGGCCGCCGGCATCGGCTACGGCGCGAAGCTGACGCCGCGGCTGGGCTGCGGCCTGAACGCCAGGTACGTTTCCAGCAGCCTCGACGACAAGACGGCCTCCGCCATGGCTTTTGACGCGGGGCTTAAATACTCCGTGGTGCGGGGCGTCCTCAATGTGGGGGCCGCGCTGCAGAACCTGGGGACGAAACTGAAATTCTCCGAAGAGAGCAGCGCCCTGCCGCTGAACCTGAAGCTGGGCGCCGAGTATGTCCTCAGCATAGACTCCGACGCGGACCTGCCGAAAAAGATCTCTTTTTACGCCGACGTCAACCAGCTGAAGGACTCGGGCGTCTCGGGCAGCGCCGGCATAGATTTCCTGTCCGCCTACCGCGACGGCAGCCTTTTCTCCTTCCGGGGCGGTTACAGGACCAACTCCGGGGACAAGTCGTCGGGCGCCTCGCTGGGGCTGGGCATGGGCTCGGGCGCGTACCTGCTGGACTACTCGTATTCGGCGCTGGGCTCGCTGGGCCAGGCGCACAGGCTGTCGCTGACGCTGAAATTCGGAGCGGAGTCCTGAGGCGGCCCTGCCTATGAGAACAGCCGTCCTCCTTTTCGTTCTTTTCACGTGCGCCGGGCGCTCCGGCGCGGAGATCAACGCCGTTATCCGGACGATGGCCGCCCGGCCCGGCTTCGAGAGCGCCCAGTGGGGCGTAAGCGTGAAGGACGCCGCTACCGGCGCGGAGGTGGCGGCTTATAACCCCGGCAAGAACCTGGTCCCGGCCAGCATACTTAAGATCTTCGTCACCGCCGCGGCCTTCGACCGGCTCGGCCCGGGCTACAGGATCAAGACCGGGGTCTACTACGACGGCAGGATCTCCGACGGCGTGCTCAGCGGGAATCTTTACCTCGTAGGCGGCGGCGACCCGTCGCTGGGGTCACAGCTGGTAAAGGACGCCAGGTCCACGGAAGAAACCTTCAGGCTCTGGGCCGAAGCGGTCAAGGCCAAAGGCATAAAGGCCATAAAAGGGGCGGTGGCCGCCGACGAGACCCTGTTCGACGGCGCCCAGCCGGGGTCCTGGTCCTGGGAGGACATCGGCAACTATTACGCCGCCGCGGCCTCCGCGCTGACCATCAACGACAACCTCTATAAGCTTTATTTCAGGCCGGCCGCGGCCGCCGGGGGGGGGACGGAAGTGCTGCGCACCGAGCCGTTGCTGCCCGGGCTTAAGTTCGAGAACTACGTGGTCACCGGCCCGAAAGATTCCGGCGACAACAGCTATATCTACGCTTTCCCGGGGCAGAATACGGCCGTGCTGCGCGGCTCCGTGCCGGCCGGCCCGGACGAATTCGCAGTAAAAGGCGCCCTGCCCGACCCCGCCCTGTTCGCGGCGCAGAGCTTCAGCGTCTACCTGGCCAGCGCCGGGGTCAGCACGTCCAAAGCGCCGTTCAAGGGCGCGGCGCCTTCGGGGCGCAGGCTGGTGGCCGAAATGGAGGGGGCGCCGCTCGAGAACATCGTGCGGGTGACGAACAAGCGCAGCTTCAACCTTTACGCCGAACTTCTGCTGCGGCAGCTGGCCGCCGCGCGGGACCTTAAAGGCACGGAAGAGAACGGCATAAAGATACTGAAGGAATTCCTGGCCTCGCTGGGAGTGTCCGTCGCGGAAATGAGGCTCGAGGACGCTTCCGGCCTTTCCAAGAACGACATGGTCAAGGCCGAGAATTTCACCGACCTGCTCTGCGCGGTCTCGAAAAAGAAATATTACGAGGCCTTCAGGGACACGCTGGTCTTCCCGTCCGACCCCGAGGCCAGCGGCCACGTGCGGCGCATGGGCAGGGATACCTACCTGGCCGACGGGCTGCGCATAAAATCCGGCTCGCTGCCCGGCGTGCGGTCCTATACGGGCTACCTCAGGACGAAAAAAGGGCGCACCCTGGCCTTCACTTTCATCATCAACAATTACTCCGTGGAGCCCGCCGAGCTGGACAGGGTGCACGAAGCCCTGCTCATGGAGCTGGCCGACAATTATTGAGCCGCGGGATATACTACAATATCGGTGTGAAAAATAATCCTGAAGTGTCGGTGATAATCCCCTGCCTCGACGAGGCCCGCTGCGCGGCCGGCTACGCCGAAACGCTGCTGGCGCCGCTCTCCGCCGCCCTGCCTTCTTTCGAAGTGATCTTCTCCGACGGCGGCAGCTCGGACGGCACCGTGGACCTGCTGTGGGGGCTCTCGGGCAGCTACCCGGGCGTCACCGCCCTGGCCGGCGGCCGCAACACCTTCCGGGCTTCGCTCGAAAGGGCGGTGGCCGAAGCCCGCGGCACCTATATCCTTTTCATGGAAGCCGACCTGTCGTTCGACCCCGCCGACGCCGCCGCGCTGCTGGCCGAGATGAAAAAGTCGGGGGCCGACTGCATCTGCGGCTCGCCTTTCCTAGGCGGCTTCCTGGGCCTGCCGCTGCACCGCCGCCTGCTCACCGCGGCGGCCAACACGCTGCTGCGCCTGCGCTTCGGGCCGCGCCTGACCTCCTACACCCAGATCTTCAAGCTCTACCGCGCCGACAAGCTTAAAACCCTCCGCTTCGAGACGGAGGGCTTCGCGCTGGACGCCGAACTGCTGATAAAGTTCCTTAAGAAGGGCTGGAAGGTGAGCGAGGTCCCGGTGACGATGCGCGGCCGCCGCGGGGGCGCCTCCAAGATGTCGGTGGCCAGGGAAACGGCCGGCTGCCTGAAACTATTGTTCAGGAACCCGGCCTGAACGGGGGCCGCGGCCGGCTATTCGTACCTTAACGCTTCGATGGGGTCGAGCATGGCGGCGCGCAGCGCGGGCCAGAAGCCGAACCCGACGCCTATCAGGGTGGAAAAGCCGAAAGCGAAAGAAATGGTGCCAGAACTCAGCGTGGGCGGGACCTTTATGAAGAAATAGGCCGCCCAGCCCAGGCCGTAGCCCAGCCCCACGCCCAGCGCCCCGCCTATAACGCACAGCACCACGGCCTCGATCAGGAACTGGCTCAG
>SESF01012685.1_pt1 | contig 14756 bp, 14 predicted proteins | sample 3171521 | NCBI WGS metagenome assembly SESF01 (sample SAMN10866945, study PRJNA518727) | freshwater metagenome | biome: subpolar coniferous forest; feature: holomictic lake; material: water; isolation source: holomictic Lake 227, 6 m and 8 m depth | place: Canada: near Kenora, Ontario | collected...
TTTGTCTGCAGCCAGAACTGGTTCGGCTTCAATGGTCGCGACAACCGTGAGTCGGCGGCGGTGTTCTGGTCGCCGGCGGACTGGGCCTGGACTGGCGGGCTGATGGATGCGCTGCTGCCAACGCTGTACTTTGGCAGCCCCATCGTCGGCTTCAACGGGCGCTTCAGCCCGCAGCAGGCGATGAGCCTGATGCAGCAATTTGGCGTCACGCACAGCTTTCTGTTTCCGACGGCACTCAAGGCCATGATGAAGGCCTACCCGGGCAGCCCCGGCTGCAGCGTGCGCCAGCAGTTCGGTCTCCAACTGCAAGCCATCATGAGCGCCGGAGAGGCGGTCGGGGATGCGGTTTTTGATTACTGCCAGTCGCAACTCGGCGTCACCGTCAACGAGATGTTTGGCCAGACCGAGATCAACTACATCGTCGGTAATTGTTCGATGGGCACGCAAGTGCCCGCCGCCGCGCCGGGCCGCCCCAAGCAAGGCACGGCCCCCTCGGGGGGCAGCGCAGCACATGAAATGGCAAGCGTGGGGGTACTGGTTGGGTGGCCAGCCCGACCCGGCAGCATGGGCAAGGGTTATCCGGGGCATCGCGTGGCCGTGATCGACGAGGAGGGCGAGGAATGCCCGGTGGGCGTTGCGGGAGATGTGGCGCTGAACCGCTTTGATGTGCATGGCCAGAGTGACCCGATTTTCTTCTTGGGCTACTGGAAGAACGAGGCCGCGACGCAGGACAAGTTCACCGGTGACTGGTGTCGTACCGGCGACCTGGCAGTGCGTGACGCCGACGGTTACCTCTGGTACCAGGGTCGCTCGGACGATGTGTTCAAGTCCTCGGGCTACCGCATCGGGCCGGGCGAGATCGAGAACTGTCTGGTCAAGCACGCGGCAGTGGCCAACGCGGCGGTGGTGCCCAAGCCGGACCGGGAGCGCGGTGCGGTGGTCAAGGCCTATGTGGTGCTGGCAGCCGACTTTGTGGCGGCCAACGATTTCCGTCCCGGCGCTGATGCCGCTTTTGAAGCTGAACTGGTGGCGCAGTTGCAGGCCCATGTGAAGGAAAAACTGGCACCTTACGAGTACCCCAAGGAGATCGAATTTATCGAGGCGCTGCCCATGACGACGACCGGCAAAGTGCAGCGCCGTGTCCTGCGACTGCAGGAACAGGAGCGGGAAAAAGCGCGATGGCCAAACACATCAGCTTGACGCCAGCCACGCAGCTGCTCAAGGCGAACAAGGTGGTGTTCACCGAGCATCCCTATGAGTACCTGGAGCACGGCGGTGCGCTGCACAGCGCAGAGGTGCTTGGCTTTGACCCCTTCATGGTGGTCAAGACACTGGTCATGCAGGATCAGGACGCCAAACCGCTGCTGGTGCTGATGCATGGCAACCGCAAGGTTTCCACCAAGAACCTGGCGCGCCAGATTGGCGCCAAGTCGGTGGAGCCCTGTCTGCCCGAGGTTGCGAACCGACACAGCGGCTATCTGGTGGGGGGCACTTCACCGTTTGCGACGCGCCGGCAGATGCCGGTCTATATCGAGGCGACGATTCTGGAACTGCCAAGAATCCTGATCAATGGTGGCCGGCGCGGTTATCTGGTCGGGCTGGATCCAAAGGTCTGTGTGGCCCTGCTGGCAGCGCAAACCGTGCAATGCGCGCTGACCGATTGAGCGCTGGCCACGGCACCGGCGCAGGCTGGCAGAATAGCAGCATCATGGCCGTGTCTGCGGCCTTCAGCAGGAGATTATCTTGAACGCTATGCAACCCTTGTTCCCCTGGCTGGCAACTGTGCTGGCTTACCTGATGGGCTCGCTGTCGTTTGCCGTGATCGTCAGCAAATTGATGGGGCTGAACGACCCCCGTACCTTTGGCAGCAAGAACCCGGGTGCCACCAATGTGCTGCGCTCCGGCAACAAGGGTGCGGCAGTGGTCACGCTGCTGCTCGATGCCGGCAAGGGCTGGCTGCCGGTGATGCTGGTGCGCTGGTACGGCAAACCCTATGGCATGGAGGAGGGCACCATGGCACTGGTCGGGCTGGCGGCGTTCATCGGGCATCTGTACCCGGTGTTCTTCAAGTTTGCCGGTGGCAAGGGTGTCGCCACGGCTTTTGGTGTGTTGCTGGGGATCAGCTGGGTACTGGGCCTGGCCAGCGCTGTCAGCTGGCTGCTGATGGCTTACTTCTTCCGTTACTCGTCCCTCGCAGCGCTGACCTGTGCCGTGCTGGCGCCGGTCTACTATGTTTTTGGCGATGGCTCGCTCTGGTACCTGAACAAGGGCGTCCTGCTGTCGGTCTCCATCATGTCCTTGCTGCTGATTTATCGCCATGCCGAGAATATCGGTCGCCTGGTCAAGGGCACCGAATCCCGGCTCGGCAAGAAGAGTCACCCCTGACCGATGAACCAGCGACGGGCTTGCTGGTAGCTGCGATAAGCCCACCATAGCCGCGCGCCCCATGCCAGGGCGCGACGCGGCCGCCAAGCGAGCAGCAGCAGAGCGCTGCCCAAAGGCCAGAACGGCTTGTTTGCCAGCACCCGAATTAACTCGCACCCCCGGTCAACGATGGCCAGTGGCTTCCTGAAAACCTGGGTTTGCTGCGCCAGCGTCAGGCGCAACTGCGCGCTGCGTAGCAATAACTCCTGCTGCCTGCGCCGTAGCTCATCCTGGGGCATCTTGAGTGCCGGCTCGCAGGCCGGCCCGGTCGCGTTCCAGTTCTGTCACGCTGGCGCCAAACATGCCTTTGGGGTTGCGTGAGCGCTGCCGCGCGCTTTGCAGCAGCAGCAGGCCAGCGCCCAGCAACAGCAGTGCCAGGCAGCCCAGCGCCGCAAGTCGATAGCTGTCCGAAACCAGCAGGATCAGAAAGCCACAGCCCAGCAGCAGTCCCACGCTCAGCAACTGCAGTCCGACAATGGCCTGCAACAGACTGTCGAATAGACGCTGCTTCTCGGATTCAATCTCGGTGCCAAGCAGTTCCAGTCGCACCTGGGCCATTTCGAGCATCGTGCCGAGCAGGCGCCCCGCCGACGCAAACAAGCCACTACCGGAAGCCTTGGCATCCATTGGCCGCCACCGCACTAGCGTCGGCTTACCAGCAGGCCCAGCAGCATCCCGACACCGGCAGCAATGCCGATCGACTTCCAGGGATTCTCATGAACAAATTCATCCGTTGCGTGACCGGCGGCTTTGGCTTTGGCTACAGCGGCTTGCTGTAACAGCAGCAGGTCGGTCTTGGCCTGATTCATGCGGGTCTGGATCCGGCCGCGGATGTCCAGGGCGGCGTCACCGGCCTGATCTGCCGTCATGCGCAGCAACTCTTCGGCATCGGCAATGACGACCCGCAGATCGCCCATTAACTTGTCCCTGTGAACCGTGTTCATTTCTGTCATGGTAATTCTCCTGTTTGTGAAAGAGACGAATCAATGTAGGTCTTTGCTCTCACAGTCACAGTGACAAATATCAACAAACAAGTATTTGCGCTCAGTCGACAAACTCGCCCACGGCGGCGGTCTCGATTTGCCGCAATGCCGACGCCAGGACTGGCGCCATGCTGACAGCATTGCTCGAATGCTCGATGCAGTCGGTGCTCCAGATCTGGCTCACACCGGCTGAGCGCAGCAGGCTAAGGGCGCCCGAGTCAAACAGCGCATGAGTCACTGCGACGTCGACTGACACGGCACCAGCGGCCAGCAGCAGCGCTGCCGCCTCGGCCAGCGTGTGCCCGGTGCTGGCCACATCATCGAGCAGCACGGCGTGGCGCCCGACCAGTGCGCAGTGCGGTAGCTCGATGTGCACCGAGCGGTCACCATGGCGCAGCTTGCGGCACACCGCGTGCTCCAGGCCATGGCGCTCTGCCGCTTGGGCCACCCACTGGGCCGATTCTTCGTCCGGGCCCACCAGTAGCGCAGCGCTTCGGTGTGCGGCGATCAGGTCAGACAAGAGCGGTGCACCGCTCAGCACCAGGGTATTGCTCGCAGGCAGCGCTTCGTGCAGGGTGGCGACGCGGTGCAGATGGGGATCCACCGTGACGACGGCGTCAAACAGCGTCGCCAGGAACTGGCCAACAATGCGCTGGCTGATGGCTTCGCCGGGTTGGAAGGCAATGTCCTGGCGCATATACGCCAGATAAGGCGCCAGCAGCGTCAGGTGCTCTGCACCCAGGCTGCGCGCGGTTTGCGCTACCAGCAGCAATTCAAGCAGTTTTTCGTTCGGCTGGGCCAAGCTTCTGAGAAGTACCAGACGCTGTGGCAGTGATTCTGGCAAGCGCAGCTTGAGTTCACCATCGGGAAAGCGATGCCGCTCAATTGGCATGAGGTTCAACGCGCCAGCTTGAGCGATTCGCTCGGCGTTGGCGCGTTCGTCCGCAAAGTAGAGCAGCAGGGGTTTGGCGGGTAGTGTGGACGACATCAGAACTCGACGAACATCTGCGGTATTTCTTCTGCCAGTCCGATCGTGTAGGCGCTCGATCTGGCGCAGGCCTGACGCGCAAATTCCAGGTCGCTTGGAAACTCGGCGTGCACACGGTACAGAATGTCGTCGGGCGCCACCGCATCACCGAGCTTGCGCAGCAGATCCACACCGGCGCTGATGACCTTGGGCGCGCCGGCCAGACGAGCGATGCGTGCAATCTGCAGGTTGTCGATACCAATCACCACACCGGCCTGCGTGGCCCGCACCTCGAAGGTCAATCGGCCCAGCGCCGGCTGGTTGTGGTCGAAGCCCTTGCTGCCTTGCGCCGCAATGATGTCATTCATCTTGTTCAGGGCTCTGCCGGAGTCAAGAATGTCGCGCGCGATGGCAAAACCATCACCGCCACGCACATCGGGACTGCATTCAATAAGGCGGCCGGCGAGTCGCAAACACTTTTGCCGCAAATCGACCGGCGCGCGCGGGTCGTTTGCCAGCACCCGCATCACATCGCGCGCCTCCAGCACCGGACCAATGCCGTTACCGATGGGCTGGCGGCCATCGGTGATCAGTACATCCAGCGAGAGATGCAGGCGCGAGGCCACGTATTCGAACAGGCGGCGCAAGTGCTGCGCATCCGGCATGGAGCGCACCTTGGCGGTGGGGCCGATCGGGATGTCCAGCACCAGATGGCTGGAGCCTGCGGCAATTTTCTTCGACAGAATGGAAGCCACCATCTGCCCCGGTGAATCGACGCCCAGCGGCCGCTCCACCGAGATCAATACATCGTCGGCTGGCGACAGATTGGCTGCACCGCCCCAGGCCAGGCAGCCGCGGTGCTCACGCACAATCTCGGCCAGCCGGTCAAACGGCAGTTCTACATTGGCCAGCACTTCCATCGTGTCTGCCGTACCGGCCGGTGAGGTGATGGCGCGCGAGGAGGTCTTGGGGCAGAGCAGCCCGTGTGCTGCAACGATGGGCACCACCAGCATCGAGGTGCGATTGCCCGGGATGCCGCCGATGCAGTGCTTGTCAACCACCAGGCGCTCGTGCCAGTCGTGGCGGCGTCCGCTCTCGACCATGGCTTCGGTCAGGTAGTAGACCTCTTCACGGTCCAGTTCATCGCGATTCGTGGCCACGACAAAAGCGGCCAGCTCGATCTTGGAGTAGTGCCTCTCGGCAATGTCGTGCACGATGCCGCGGAAATCTTCCCGGCTCAAGCGTTCACCCGCAATCTTGCGATGCAGCGCGTCGATGGACGCCGCTGGCTCGGCCTGCGAAACACTGGCGGCGTGGCCAGCGCTCGCGCCCAACTGCACGAAGGCGTCTTCCGAGAGACCGATTTCGCGGCAGCCCACGATGGTCTCGTCATCGACCACGTTCAAGGTGGCGAGAATGTGCTGGCCGTTGGCGCGGATCTCGACTTTGGAGAGTGCCTGAAAGCCCTCAGCCCGGTAAACCTCGCAGTCGCGATGCAGGTAGGCGACGTTTTCACGGTAGGTGTCGATCGCCACGCGCCGCACCGCCAGGCTGGAGGTGACCAGCGGTTTGGCTTGTGCTGTGTCTGGCGTCAACACCTGATCACTGCCTGGTTTGCTGGCTCAGACGCGTTTTCTGTATTCGCCGGTGCGGGTATCGATTTCGACCTTGTCGCCTTGTGCCACGAAGATGGGCACGCCGACGTCAAAGCCAGTGGCAATCTTGGCCGGCTTGAGCACCTTGCCGGAAGTGTCGCCCTTGACGGCGGGCTCGGTCCAGGTGATTTCTCGCACCACGCTGGTCGGCAGTTCAACCGAAATCGCTTTGCCGTCGTAGAACACCACTTCAACGGTCATGCCGTCTTCCAGGTAGTTCAGCGAGTCGCCCATGTTTTCGGCTTCGACTTCGTACTGGTTGAAGTCGCTGTCCATGCAAACGTACATTGGGTCAGCAAAATAGGAGTAGGTGCATTCTTTCTTGTCCAGAATCACCTGATCCATCTTGTCGTCGGCCTTGAACACGACTTCGGTGCCGAAGTTGGCGATCAGGCTTTTGAGCTTCATGCGCACAGTGGCCGAGTTGCGGCCGCCGCGACTGTATTCGGCTTTGAGGACAACCATGGGGTCTTTGCCGTGCATGAGGACGTTGCCGGCGCGAATTTCTTGAGCGGTTTTCATAGTGATGGTGTGAAGGTTGGCCGCACTTTTCGCGGCAGGGACTGCATGACTGGAAGCGATTCCGGTCAATATTGCAAAGCGTTGAATTTTAACGGTTTTTCCGCGCGAATCGGATGATCTTTGTCACAAGATCGTCGTCTTGCAGTTGCCGCGCTCTGGCGCTGCTGACGCTTGTGTGCCATTCGGTCAGTTCTAGCTCGGGCAGGGCTGCCTGGCTCAGACCGTTCCAGACCTGGTGAAAAGTCCGCAGTGAGGGTGGCGCTTGCAAATGATCAAGGAAAACGCCCAGCTTGGCCTGGTGCGCGTTGTCGGACTGCGCGTAGATCTGCCAGACAAAGGGCTTGCCGGCCCAAAGGGCGCGCACCAGCGAGTCCTCGCCGCGAACAAAATTCAGGTCGCAGGACCATAGCAGGCCGTCATAGTCAAGCTGGCTCAGCGCGGGCAAGTAGGTGAATATCAGCCGCTCGTTGGCATTCCACCCGGCGTCTTTGCCATTCATGCAGGCGATACAGGTCAGGACGGCGGCCGTGGCGCGCCCCGACGTCACCAGCAGCCGTGTCGGCTGCTCGTCGGCGGCCAGTTGCTCCAAAAGTGCCTGCAAGGCAGCCGGCTCGTAACAGAACAGCGAGATCAGGCGCTCCCCCTGAAAACGGATGGCCAGGTGGCGCAGCCAGGCTTCACGGTCGAAGGCGGCCTGCCGTGCAGCCAGGCCCGGCTCGCGCAGCAGGCCACCGGTCGCTGGCGTGAAGCCGGGGTAGAAGAAATACTTGCGCAAGCCCTTGGCAGGACCGGCCAGAACAGGTGAGGGCAGGCCATGGCAGCGCTCCACATACTTTTCTGCGCTCAGGTACTCCAGGTTCAGCCAGACGCACGGATGCCCGGCACTCGCCGCCTGTTGCGCGTAGGCGGCGAGAAAGGCGGCATCGACTTCGCAGCCAAAGGCCTCGATCAGTACATCGCCCATGGGCAGATCGCTGGGTTGTAGGGAGTTACTCCACTGTTTCACCGTGACCCCCGGGGCGCCGCTGGGTGCCATCCAGGCCAGCGCACTGGCGTCGTCCAGCCACAGGCGTACCTGCGCGCCGCGCGCCGCCAGGTCGGCTGCCAGGCGCCAGCAAACGCCAACGTCGCCGTAGTTGTCGATGACGCGGCAAAAGATGTCCCAGAGGTTTCCTGTTTTCACGCCAGAGATTGTCCACAATACGGACCTATGTCTGATTTGCCTGATTCCGCGCCAGTCCACAACGCTCAATTGCTGAGCGATGTGGCGGGTCTGCCGCCGCTGCCTGGCGTCTATCGCTATTTCGACAGCGACGGCGCGGTGCTCTACGTCGGCAAGGCGATCAACCTGAAAAAGCGGGTATCTAGCTATTTCCAGAAGAACCACGGCGGCAGTCGTATCGGCCACATGGTGAGCAGAATAGTTCGGCTGGAGACCACGGTGGTGCGCTCCGAAGCTGAGGCGCTGCTGCTGGAAAACAACCTGATCAAGACGCTCAACCCGAAGTACAACATCCTGTTTCGGGACGACAAGAGTTACCCCTACCTGAAGATCACTGGCGTTGCCGCGTCGGCCAATGCGAGTGCGCAGTTTGCCCGGGTTGCTTATTACCGGGGCGCGGTGGAAAAGAAGCACCATTACTTCGGTCCGTATCCGAGCGCCTGGGCGGTGAAGGAAGCCATTTTGCTGATGCAAAAAGTCTTTCGCCTGCGCACCTGTGAGGATCCGGTCTTCAACAACCGCAGCCGGCCCTGTCTGCTGTACCAGATCAAGCGCTGTTCGGCGCCCTGTGTCGGGCACATTTCGGCAGCGGACTATGCGCAGGACGTGGCGGATGCCGAACGCTTCCTGCATGGCGACGCGCAGCAAGTGATGCAGGAACTGGAGCAACGCATGCTGGCCCACGCGCAAGTGTTGCAGTTTGAACAGGCCGCGGAGCTGCGTAACCAGATCTCAGCCCTGTCCAATGTGCTGCACCAGCAGTCGGTGGAGAACGTGTCGGACCGCGATGTGGACATTCTGGCGGTCAAGGTGCAGGGCGGACGCGCCTGCGTCAACCTGGCCATGGTGCGCGGCGGGCGCCATCTGGGCGACCGGGCTTATTTCCCGGTTCATGTGGACGACGCGGCGGGCATTTACGCTGACGACGATGACGCAGCCAGTGGCGTGCTGTCGGTCGAAGCCCAGGTACTGCAGGCTTTTGTGGCGCAACACTATCTGCAGGTGCCGGTGCCGCCCTCGCTGGTGCTGAGCGTTGCGGTGGACGAGCATCTGATCAAGGCTTTGTCGCTGCAGTCAGGCGTCAAGGTGACAGCGGTGCATCAGCCGCGCGAGCAGCGCCGCCTGTGGCTGGAAATGGCGCAAACCAATGCCGCTTTGCAACTGGCGCGCCTGCTGTCGGAAGAGGGCTCGCAACAAGCACGCACGCGCGCGCTGGCCGAGGCGCTGGATCTGGCGATTGAAGATCTGGAACAGCTGCGCATCGAGTGCTTTGACATTTCACACACGGCGGGCGAAGCGACCCAAGCCTCCTGTGTTGTGTTTCAAAAACACAAGATGCAAAACGCCGAGTACCGGCGCTTTTCGATCGACGACATCACGCCAGGTGACGATTACGCCGCCATGCGCCAGGTGCTGCTGCGCCGCTACGGCAAACTCGCAGAGGCCTTGCGTGAGACGCAGGCCAGCGGCGCTAGTGCGCTGGGGCGTTTGCCCGATCTGGTGTTGGTTGATGGCGGCAAGGGGCAGGTGTCGATGGCGCGCGAAGTGTTTGAGCAATTGGGTTTGTCGCTGGCGCTGATCGTTGGCGTGGAAAAGGGCGAAGGGCGCAAGGTAGGACTGGAGGAACTGGTTTTTGCCGATGGCCGCGAGAAGGTCTATCTTGGCAAGGACTCGGCTGCACTGATGCTGGTGGCGCAGATTCGGGACGAGGCACACCGCTTTGCCATCACCGGCATGCGCGCCAAGCGCGCCAGGGTACGCGTTGACGGCGGCAAGCTCGAAGAAATCCCTGGCGTTGGACCGAAGCGCCGGGCCAAATTGCTGCAGCGCTTTGGTGGTGTGCGCGGCGTTGCCATGGCTGGCGTGGAAGATCTGGCCACGGTTGACGGCATATCGCACGAACTGGCCGAGGATATTTACCGCGCCCTGCACTGAGGGGGCCAGATCTGCGTTTTAGCCGTGCCACAATGAGGCTGTATGTTTTTCAATACGCCCACGCTCATGACCTGGGGTCGCATCGCGGCGATTCCGCTGATCGTCGGCGTCTATTTTGATGCGCTGCCGCTGACAACTGCCAGCCGCGACCTGATCGCAACCTGCGTGTTTGTGCTGTCGGCGATCACGGATTGGCTCGATGGTTACCTGGCGCGCAAGCTCAATCAGGTTTCTTCCTTTGGTGCCTTTCTCGATCCGGTCGCTGACAAGATACTGGTCTGCGCCAGCGTGCTGGTGCTGGTGCATCTGGGGCGGGCAGACGTCTTTGTCGGGCTCATCATCATTGGTCGCGAGATCGCCATTTCTGCGCTGCGCGAGTGGATGGCCCAGATCGGCGCTGCCAAGAGCGTTGCGGTGCACATGATAGGCAAGCTCAAGACCGTGGTGCAAATGGTGGCCATTCCGTTCCTGCTGTTCAATGGCACGCTGTTCGGCTTGATCAATACCCACCTGTGGGGTGTCTGGTTGATCTGGATCGCTGCCGTCATGACGGTCTGGTCGATGGTCTACTACCTGCGCAAGGCGCTGCCGGAAATCCGGGCACGCGTGAAGTGAGTGCGCGTGACGATTCGGCCTTGATCCGGGCCATGCCGGTGTTGTTTGTGCTGATCTGGAGCACCGGGTTTATTGTCGCCCGCTATGGCATGCCGCACGCACCGCCAATGAAATTTCTGGCGCTGCGTTATCTTTTTTCCATTGCCTGCTTTTTGCCCTGGATTTTGCTGGCACGGGTCAAGTGGCCGGCCACAGCGCGCCAGTGGGCGCACCTGGGCTTCACGGGTGTCCTGATGCACGCCTGCTACCTCGGCGGTGTCTGGGCAGCGGTGAAAGCGGGCATGGGTTCGGGCTTGTCAGCCTTGATCGTCGGACTGCAACCGGTACTGACAGCGCTGTGGTTGTCCAGCACCGGCGGCAGGGTCAGTGCCCGACAATGGAGCGGACTGGTGCTCGGCTTTGCCGGACTGGTGTTGGTGGTGTCGCGCAAGTTTGGCCAGGGCGGTGAGGCAAACTGGGTCAATGTGTCGATGGCCGCTGGAGCCCTGTTTGCCATTACCCTGGGTACGCTGTATCAAAAGCGTTTTGTCAAACCCTGTGATGTGCGCAGCGCCAATGCGGTACAACTGATGGCGGCCCTTCTGGTGACCTTGCCACTGGCCCTGCTAGAGACCGAGGCGGTACGCTGGGACGCAGAAATGCTGGGCGCCATGGCCTGGTCGGTACTGGCGCTGACGCTGGGCGGCAGTTCCCTGTTGTATCTGCTGATTCAGCGCGGGGCTGCAGCCTCTGTGACCAGCTTGATGTACCTGGTGCCGCCGGTCACTGCTTTCATAGCCTGGGTGTTGTTTGCTGAGCCCATCAATACGGTGACCGTGGTTGGCACCGTGATGACGGTGCTGGGTGTGGCACTGGTGGTCAGACCGACGGCCGCTCAGGCTTCGGCGCTGCGCAAGTGAGAGTTTTCTTGACCATGATGCATAAGGATTCGCAATGAGCAAAAAAAGAATTGCAGTGATTGCCGGTGACGGTATCGGCAAAGAGGTCATGCCCGAAGGCATTCGCGTGATGGAGAGGGCAGCGACCAAGTACGGCATCGACCTGCAGTTTGACCACTTCGACTTTTCCAGCTGGGACTATTTCGAGAAGCACGGCAAGATGCTGCCCGACAACTGGAAGGACCTGATTGGCGGCCACGACGCCATCTACTTTGGTGCCGTGGGCTGGCCGGAAAAAATTCTGGATCATGTCTCGTTGTGGGGGTCCTTGCTGCTGTTTCGCCGCGACTTTGACCAGTACGTGAATCTGCGCCCGGCGCGGCTGATGCCGGGCATCATTGCACCGGTGGTGCGGCGCGACGGCAGCCGGCGCGCGCCGGGAGAGATCGACATGTTCATCGTGCGCGAGAACACCGAGGGCGAGTACTCCAGCATTGGTGGGCGCATGTACCCCGGCACCGAGCGTGAAATCGTGATGCAGGAAACCGTGATGTCGCGCGTTGGCGTCGATCGGGTATTGAAATTTGCCTTCGAGCTGGCGCAGTCGCGGCCGAAAAAACATTTGACCAGTGCCACCAAGTCCAATGGCATTGCCATCACGATGCCGTACTGGGACGAGCGCGTCGCCGAGATGGCCAAGCGCTACCCGGAGGTCACGGTCGACAAGTTCCATATCGATATCCTGACCGCCCACTTTGTGCAACGGCCCGATTTCTTTGATGTGGTGGTGGCCAGCAATTTGTTCGGTGACATTCTGAGCGACCTGGGTCCTGCCTGCACTGGCACCATCGGGATTGCACCGAGCGCGAACCTGAATCCACAGCGCAATTTTCCATCGCTGTTTGAGCCGGTCCACGGCTCTGCGCCTGATATCGCTGGCCAGGCAATAGCCAACCCGATCGGCCAGATCTGGTGCGGCGCCATGATGCTTGATTTTCTGGGTTATCGCAGCGCTCACGACGGCGTTCTGGCGGCCATCGAAAAGGTATTGGAGCCCCAAAGTGGTGCGCCGCGCACGCGTGATCTGGGAGGCACAGCAGGTACCGCCGATGTCGGGCGGGCGATTGCAGAGGCGCTTTGAGCAAGGCGCTGATGCGGCGTCAAAATTTCGTCGCCGCGAGCGAGAAAAGGCGACTAGAATTCGCGTCCGCCCTCAAGCACGGCGGACACAGATTTTTGACGAGACAAGTTGAACAACTCTATTTCTAGAAGAAGGGATTATTGTGAACAAGACTGAATTGATTGAGCACATCCACATCAGCGCAGACATTTCCAAAGCCGCGGCCAGCCGGGCGCTGGAGGCGGTGATTGACGCGGTGAAGACCACTTTGAAGAAGGGAAACGACGTTTCACTCGTTGGTTTTGGCACGTTTGCAGTGGCTAAACGCGCTGCTCGGGTCGGGCGAAATCCTCGTACCGGCGCTGCGATTAAAATAAAGGCTGCCAAGATTCCCAAGTTTCGTCCAGGCAAGGCTTTGAAGGACGCGTTGAATTGATAGCCGGTTAAGTGGGGTGCTTAGCTCAGTTGGTAGAGCGGCGCCCTTACAAGGCGTAGGTCGGCGGTTCGAGCCCGTCAGCACCCACCACTTCTGGCAAAGGCGAACAAAGCGTTCGCCTTTTTTGTTTTCTACTGGAGTAGTTCTGCATGTTTGATTTTGTCCGCAAGCACACGAAGATCATGATGGGTCTGATGTTTCTGCTCATCATCCCGTCCTTCGTGCTGTTTGGTATTGATGGCTACAACCGCATGCGCGAGAAGGGTGACGCCGTGGCCCGCGTGGGTGGGCAGGACATCACCCAGGGTGAATGGGATGCGGCGCACAAGGCCGAAGCCGATCGGCTGCGGTCACAGATGCCCAACCTCGACGCCAAGCTGCTGGACTCCCCCGAGGCGCGCTATTCGACCCTGGAGCGGCTGGTGCGTGAACGCGTGATGGCGCAGGCCGCCGACCAGTTCAAACTGACGACCAGCGATGCACGGCTGGCGCGCGACTTGCAGGAAGACCCGGGCATTGCCTCGCTGCGCCGGCCAGATGGCAAACTCGACATGGAACGTTATCGCCAGATGGCCGCCAGCCAGGGCATGACACCAGAAGGATTTGAAGCGCGTGTGCGCCGTGACCTGTCGGTGCGTCAGGTGGAAGCAGGTCTGACGCAAACCGGTTTTGCCGCCACAGCCGTTGCTGATGTGGCGCTGAATGCTTTTTTTGAAAGACGCGAAGTCCAGGTCGTGAACTTTTTGAGCGCCGATTTCGCTTCCCGTGTGAATCCGACCGACGCTGAAGTCGAGGCTTTTTACAAAGCCAACGGGACCTTGTTTCAGGCACCGGAGCAGGCCAGCATCGAATATGTGGTGCTTGATCTGGAATCGGTCAAGAAGAGCATCACGATCAACGAGGCTGATCTCAAGTCCTACTACGAGCAAAACGCGGCGCGCCTGAGTGGCAATGAGGAACGCCGTGCCAGCCACATCCTGATCAACGCGCCGAAGGACGCGCCGGCGGCCGAGCGCCAGAAGGCCAAGGCGCGTGCGCAGGAGTTGCTCGCAGAATTGCGCAAAGCGCCTGACAGTTTTGCCGATTTGGCGAAGAAGAATTCACAGGATCCGGGTTCTGCTGCCAAGGGCGGCGACCTTGATTTCTTTGCTCGCGGTGCCATGGTCAAGCCCTTTGAGGAAGCAGCCTTTGCCATGAAGAAGGGGGACATCAGCGAACTGGTGGAGTCCGATTTTGGCTACCACATCATCAAACTTGCCGACATCAAGGCACCCAAGCAGCGCAGCTTTGACGAGCTGCGCGCCAACATTGAAGCGGATCTGAAGACGCAGCAGGCTCAGCGCAAATTTGCCGAAACGGCCGAAGCCTTTACCAACGGCGTTTACGAGCAATCCGACAGTTTGAAGCCGGTGGCCGACAAGCTCAAACTCGAGATCAAGACGGCAACCAAGCTGTCACGCAAACCAGCTGCCGGCGTTACGGGTTTGCTGGCCAACGCAAAATTCCTGGCAGCGATTTTTGGCCCGGACGCGATCGAGAAGAAGCGCAATACTGAAGCCATTGAAACCGCCCCGAACCAGTTGACCGCCGGGCGCATCACCCAGTACCAGGCCGCCAAAACCATGGCGCTGGCCGATGTGCGCGCCAATGTGCGCGAGCGTCTGGTGGCCTCGCGTTCCGCTGAGTTGGCTGCCCAGGAGGGCGCCGCCAAACTGGCTGCCTGGAAGGCTGCGCCGGCCAGTGCCGTGATGTCGGCAGCGCAAGTGCTCTCACGCGATCAGGCGCAGAACACGCCACCACAGATTCTGAACGCCGTCCTGCGCGCTGACACCTCCAAGTTGCCGGTCTTTGTCGGCGTCAGCATGGGTGCCCAGGGCTATGCGGTGGTCAAGGTCAACCAGTTGGTGGCGCGGCCGGCGTCCACCGAGGTCGCCGCCAAGCAGGATCGGGCTCAGTACGCCCAGTGGTGGACAGCGGCCGAGTCTCAGGCTTACTATGG
>SESF01002328.1_pt1 | contig 14743 bp, 5 predicted proteins | sample 3171521 | NCBI WGS metagenome assembly SESF01 (sample SAMN10866945, study PRJNA518727) | freshwater metagenome | biome: subpolar coniferous forest; feature: holomictic lake; material: water; isolation source: holomictic Lake 227, 6 m and 8 m depth | place: Canada: near Kenora, Ontario | collected...
TGGAAACTGTAACACGGGGATATATTAATTTCTGTGGTAGGGATTTATCAATAACTATACCAGATATAATCAATAATTACACAATAATGAAGGCTGTATATAATGCCATTTTTACTGATACATCATTTAATACTTCATATAATTATGAGATGACCAATGCCGGATATTTAAGTGTATCAACTAAACTGGGAGTATCAGGAAGTGGTGCTGCTCTTAGCACACTTGTCAATACTATTGGCAATATTGCTGTAGGTGGTGTTGTATTCAAGACAGTACCAACCGGAACTACCAGAATACTACAATATCCCTATATATCAGAGATTACCGATAATGACACAGTTATTGATAATATATTCAGTAATATAAAATATGCTGTAATACCGGAAACAATCAGTGGAGTAGCCAATCCTGAATATATTCCTATCAAGGTGGACTTTGATTATAGCTCATTGGTTCCTACTGTTATAAGTGATTCACAGTTGGGGTTCGGAACATTGCATATACCCCTATATATGTCCGATGGTACAGGTAGTTACTACTTGAATTTTGCACTTCCTCAGGCTGATGAGAATGTACTCATAGAAGTAGTAGCTCAACCTGTAAGCAGCAACTTTATACCTATACTACAGAATAGTATTATACAGATGAAAACCACTGTGCAAAATGCTCTTACAACTGCTGTTACTGTAGAAGATATCAATATTTCATTGACTAACGAGTAAGAGGAAACAATGGATGCTTATTTAATAGAACGATTAGGGGATGTGACAGGTACCCTTCCAACAGGAACAGTAATCATACCCGTAGATTCCTCATATGTTAATGATGATACAAGCATAAGCACTGTTGTAGCTGCACAGCTCGATTCTCCTCAAGTCATTGACATCTACAATAATCTGCATTCCACATTACAAAACAAGTTCTATTTTGATTTTTCCTTCGCTTATCAGAAGGAAAACAATAATATATACACTTATGTAAATGTATTGAAAACCCTTTTTGACATAGATTATTTTGATGGAGATCAAACAGCTTTCCTTGAAAAAATAACAAACTTATTAAATCTTTTCAATATAAAGGCTCCTCTTACATTCTTGGATTTTGTAGGCAGTGATAAGGGTGTATGGCCACTATCCTTTTCTCTAGGGGATACTGATACCTTTACCAGAAAGAATGATTTCCTTCGTAACATAGTAAAACGTGCTGCCCTCATGCATCATTGGAGAGGTACCTTAAAGGGATACAAGCTCCCTGTCAAAATGATACAAAGAATTGGGGGTATACATCTAGGCAGTATAAAAAGGCCAGATACCTTAAGTCCTATGACAGACAGAAAGTTCAGGTTCATGGGTAATATCAATTTCTTTTCTCCAGTATTGAGTGGTGGTATATACTATCCCGACTCAGGGAACATAGATGGGTATACAAACTTCAGTCAGATTCCCTTGGAGTTTATCAAATATGATGGTGAAGTAGTATATGATGAATTAGCTCAATCTGGGCTTTTCAAATACAGCTATGATACAGTATTACCTATAACATTACGGGATAAGCAGCTATTCATAGAGATGTCACTTGATAGATTGAATTATGATGGTCCTACCCTCTATTTACTTCGTAATGAATTCCTGAAGGCAATCCAGACACTGGAATCAGGTATGGAACGTGTCAATGACAATGTGAATATTGGTGCCCAAATAACCTTGGTAACTGATACCAGTGAATATTTTGACAAGTATTCAGGGGCTACCAGTGATTATACTCATGAAAACATTCGTGCAAAGTTTCAATCCTATCCGGGCATCCCCACTGCTGGTATCAGTCTGACTTCCTCTATCCTAGCCAAATTCCATTCCATAAAATCTGATACTACTGTCATGTATAATGACATGGGCACCTTCAATGGGGCTATGACTAATATTACTACCGATGGTGTCACCAATCCTGATTTTGTGGGGATTGTATGTGATGGTATATCCAGCAATATTGCCATTCCTCAAGTAGGAGGAATATTTGATGGTTTGGGTAATACCCTTAATTTCAGTGTTTCATTCTGGATCAAGACAACACTTAATACAGGTATCATCATGCAGCAAGCAACTACTGATAATACTACCTTTATTGCAAGTATCGGACATATTACAGATGGAAAAATTGATTTTGGATATTCCTCTAATGGTACTACCATAGCATATGTATCCTCTATTGGGAGTGTTATCAATGATGATGAATGGCACCATATTGTCTTTGTATTCACAACATCTGAATCAATAAAGATATATCAAGATGGCATTATTGTTGCAACAGGTATAGATAGCATTCCAGCTCAATTAAAAAATAATACAGAGGATGTATTGATAGCTTATGATGGAAGTGATTACTATGCCTTGAGTTTTGCTGAACTCCTGATATATAAAAGTTCATTGTCTTCTTCGGAGATATTATATCTCTATGATAACCCCAAGGGAACACCTATACTTTTTGATACTAATACCTACTCATATATTAAATTAGGTACGGGTGGACGTGATGCCGATACTCAGATATTCAACAGTATAACAGATCCAACACATATCCATACTAGACCTGTCGATTTATATAATCCCTCTATTTCAATAGCTATTGTGGATGAGGAAGTATTGACAAGTTCTACCGAGTCAATTGTAACTGCTGTATTTCATCCTAGGGAGATAAAGGCACAGGACTCATATCAATGGATATACTTAAATGGAAATCCTGTTGATAATACTATATATCATAATTATATAGTTCCCACATATGAAACCTATACTTCCTACATATCTGGTTACAACAGGGATATTGATAAAGGCTCAATTGGAGTAAATCTTTACATAGATACCAATATGCCAACACTTAGAATAACTTCTACATCAGAGGTTGTGTTGAGTGATTTTGTACAGAAAACTGAAAATGTATGGGTATTTTCTGTACTCACTTGTCCTAACTCTAGTACATTGTCCTTTGACTATACCAAGGATGGTAATACCTATACTACTGGTTCCTTGGATGCAAACAATATTCCAGATATGGTTACGAAAATACTAGGTGCTACTTTGACTGACTTTACCTTCATGGTTAGCGGTGTGGATGTATGGGCAGTATGGGGAGTACCAAATATACACCATAAAGTATCAATAAAAGAAACATATGATGCTGTTAAAAATATCTATTTCCCCAGTTCGGAAGTGTATACCTTCCAAGCATATGCTCCTGTCCTAGGGGGAAACTCAAACATAACCTTTACTGCTTTGGACTCCTCTGATAATAAATATACCTACTTATATCGTATATCTGTTCCTCCTGCCTTACCTAGCGGTGTATATATAACCATTGAGGATATACGGATACCAATAAAGGTAACTGATACCTATGAGGATATTGTTACAAAATTAAGCAGGGTATCAACTTCAAAATGGAATATCCGCTGGAAGCTACAAAGCAGTATATATTATGTATACTTTGAATTCAAGGAACCTTATACCTTGATACCGGGTAATCTTATGTTTGTCGGTTATATGGAAGATGCCTCATATGAGGATATGAGCCTTAGCCCCTATATGCCAACTTTGGAGAAGAATACCTTACTGTTCCAGCCTCTCTATGTATCGGATGAATACCCCTCATTATCCTATGGGGTAATATGTGATTATAGAAATAATACTGGTAGTTATACTAATATTATAGATAGTTCCTATTTCCAATTATCAGGAACAGGTATTGGTATAGTTGAAGGAAGTTCCCAATTCATAAGTGGTTTGGATAGCTTTGCCTTTGATGGAACTACCAGCTACTTGAAAACATCGGAGGCTCTGGAAGTCTCCAAATTTGATGAAGTAACATTGGCGCTGGCATATAATACAAAAGGGAATACTTTAATTAAATCCATATTGGCTACCAATAAAACAGGGGATATTGAATCAGAGGGGTGGGGGGTATATCTGACATCCGATGGTGATGATAAACATCTGGATTTCTATTATACAGTGTCCTCTTCCATAGTAGGACATTGGATTGTATATGATATCCCTAGTGATGGTCTCTTTCATAGGCTTAATTTTGGATGGAATATAAAAGATGACAAGTATGTAGTATTCTGTTATATAGATGGAACAAGGTACTATCCCTATAGAAGCCTGATATCGGGTATACTGACTTCTGTTGATACCAAACCAGTTTTCTTTGGAGGTAGAACAGGTTCATTGACATATTCACATTTATTCAATGGTGAAATGTCTGATATCAAAATATGGAACAGATTATTGAGCTTGGCAGAAATGAGCATTGAAAAAATATCAGTAATGGGAAGGAGAACTCCCTTATTGGATTTTTATGGAAATCAGAAATATATCCATATTGATTATCAAAATGGTGGTATTGGATTACGGCTTCAATATAATCCCTATGGTGCCTTAAATAATATACATGGTAATAGTATTGATGTTTCCAAGGAAAATATCCATATGGATGTATCCTATACCCTGTTGAAATCTGTCAAACCAGAGAAATACACAGAATTAGGATTATATAATAATATGGATATCATGTTGGCATATGCTACCTTCCCACCTATATCCTTGGATTTATCCCAGTTCCATTTGGGAGTCAATCTAGTATTGGTTGAAGATTAAACACTAATTAAATATGGCAAATACAGGAACATCGTCCACTTTGGAAAAAGGTGAACAACAAGTATCAATTTTCCCAAAGCAGATACTTTCCTCAATATATGGAAATGAGACCCTTTATAACATAATACAACCGGGTATTGAAAATGGTGGGGTAATTGTATCAACTGATAGCATTAATCTGATATTTACTATTCCAGAAGGGACTACTTTCTTCTTCCAGCGTCAAGAGACAGATCCTCTTAATCCAGACAAGAATGTAAACTTCATTGGTAAAGTATCATTGACTTTACCTGCTGAATACAGGATATTAAAAACTACCTTCAGTAGCTCATATGGCTCATTGACAGCAAATGAACCTCTCTATCTGATAGGGGACTGGGAATACAATGCAACAAATCCAGATATCAGATTTGTTGATTTCAGGCTGGATAAAAACTTATTGAGCTTTACAGGTAACAATAATGTAGTATTACTTGCGAAGATACTCAATGCTAGAGCCGCTATAGCGTCAGTAGATTTTACAAAATTACATGTAAGTTATGAGCTTCAACAGAATCGTGGTACCCTAAATAAGCTTTATGGTACTGATAACTCATTCATGATAGAGTTTGAGAGTGATGGTGGTGGAGTAAAAGTCCAAGCAGGAAACGCCTTTACAGGCAATTCCTTCATTAGTTATACTTCTGCTTCATCAGTCATGACTCCTCCCTTGGGATTGGCTACCTACTTATCAAATGAAAATACAGGTTCAATTATCAATATAATTGGCAGTGAAGCCAGTTATTATCAGGTAGACTTCCTGCGTGTCAGGTATTCTGAGGACTCTCCCCATGTAATGGGATATGCTTGGGAAAGCTTCTTGGTTCCAGCTACTACCTTATTTGATACTGTTCCTACCAAACAGCAGATTATAACTTTTCTGGCTGCTCAAAAACAATTTAAAATTGTAGGTAATGCCCACACATTGCTTGTCAGTATACGGAAAAGGGTTGAATTAAATACATCAACAATTACTAAGAACATATGGCCTGAAACATGTATCATATTCAATGAGAGTGCTTTGGATCAAAACATCAATTCAACCATACACAATAGATTTAAGTTACCAGTATATTCGGCTTCTGATTTAGTGTAAAGGCAAAAAATGAAAGAACAAGTTTGGAAATTAGCGTGGAATCCCCAAGGTTATTCAAAGGTGACTTTTGATGTTGATACCACTAAAAATTCAGTAAGTGATATCATCAAGTTACCTCATGCCTTCTTTAAATCAGAGGGATTTTCCTGTACAATAAAAAATTCTCCTGTCCTGATTACTTGTGGGAATGTAGGTGCAGATATAATCTTCATGTCACCTGATTCAAACCTGACAGAACTATCCAAGTCACCTATATATGGTAACATCAAATTGGCGACCTTAAAAGTTGTAAACAAGGTACTTACATTTACTTGTAGCTTTATTGGCGATGTGATAGACCCAAAAGACTTCGGACAGCAATTGACTCCTGAGTCAGATGTCTACCATAAGAGCCTTTCAGTAGATATTGTAGATGGTGATATAGGTAACTACTTTGAAGTAAATTCAAATATGATAAATACAGACAGGTTATCATTAGCCAACGGTACTTATATAGATGGTACTACAATTAAATTGGAAGATGTTGAGATATCCGAAGGGAAATTATCATTAGGTACAGAATCCTTCAGTGTAGAGGGTAAGACAAATTATTTAAGGTATGACCCTAAATATAAATGTTTCAGGATGCAGAATGCAGGTACCAGTGAGGAAGCATCCCTAGCCAAGATACCCCAGATACAGCGCAAGGACGGTGCCATATTCTTCAGTAATAATACTGTAGATCCCTCAGCACTATTGACAACTGACTGGTTATATTTAAATGGCTCTGACAGGTCACTGAATGTACCTGTACTTCATGTATCTAAAATATTTCTAGGGGATATGGAACTAACTGCTGAGAAGATTGAAAAGCTTAAAAAGTTGCTTGAGTAAAGGAAGAGACAGAATATGACATATGATGATTACCTTTTGGAAAATCTTAATTATCCAACCTCGGTTACTGAGCATACAACCTATATTGATTCAACCAATACAACCCAATCAGCCACCTTGGTTACACCTCTGACTGGACAAAATGTCCATGATAATTTTTATAATCTGGCTACCAAAGCCATTGATACCTCAGCTAGGCTCAATACAATTGAGGCTTTAGGTGTAACAGTTGGTTCGGATATAAAATGGAATGGATATGTAAACTATAAGGGAACTGTAGAAACAGTCGGTTCTCTTTATAGTGGTGTTCCCTTGGTTATAAGGGCTGATGTATCTCTTCCATCATTTCCTGTTACCTTTCCCTTTCCCTACTCCTTTATGGCAAGGGTAAATGATGGTATAACCAATACAACATATACTAGGACATTTACCTTTCCAGTAAATACTTCTTCCTTTACAGATAAAGAAGCATTGGTTTCATACCTTAATTATTATCTTAAAAATAATACCTTGGCACCTACTTCATATAAGTACGAATTAATAGGTAGTCAAAGTGTAGAAGCAGATATATATACAACATATTCAGCAGTATTAGGTACAAAGAAGTTCTCACTCTATGTGAATGACAGTATTGTTCCAATAACCTGTTCCTTTACTGGTGGTTCCTTCGCAAACCCTTCTGCCTTCCTTACAGTAGTACAAGCTTCATTGAATAATGCTTATCAAGCTGCTACAGGATACACCCTTGCTCCCTTCACTGTATCTTTTTCTTCCCAAAAATTGAAAATAGTAGCCATCAGTGACCGTTCCACTGGAGGGATATATCACTTTAAGCTGACTCCTGATGCTGCATCTGATGGTTCAACTGCCTCTATATTATCAAACACATATTTTGGTTTGGTTGTCAATGGTGTTGGTGAAGCCTATGATATGTCAAGTGTGTTCACCTTTATGACAGAACAGGTAGGAGTTACCTCTGATTATAAACTATGCTTTTCTGGTTATGGTTCATCATCCATAATACAGTTATGGGATGGTAATGGTAGTACAGGTAAGGGAATCTTCTCTTCTATTTATATGGGACTAAGCACTCCTACTTCCTCATGGGGAACCCCTTATTATCATTCACGTATACCTACTGCTTTGGAATATGGTGCTATAGTACCCACTTTAAATTTCGGTGGGAATATCAATGCAAATAATATTGATGCTGTTACCTTCAGAGCTGACTATACCCTTGATATACCAACAGGTATTGATTCGGGGGCAACTATTCCCTTTACAATAGCAGGTAAAGTAGAGGATGTTGGAGGAACAGGTTCCTCTTTTGTGGGAGGAGCATTCACTGCACCTAAAGCAGGTATCTACCAGATTGATTTAGTTGTAGGGTTGGATACTCTTATTTCTTTTACTAATAGCAAATGGGTATCATTAGGTATTGATTCAGATGAAGAAAAGGTGTTTGCTTCGTATTCTTCCAGTGCTGCCTATACCTCAAGTGGTACTACTATCATAGCTGGAAGTACCACTAAAAGATTTACCTTGGGGGAAGTAATGCACTTGAAATTATTACATAACCTTGCTTCTAATCCTACTTTCGTAATATCAGGAGCAAAAAAAACTAGGGTAACTATTACATATTTGGGAGCGTAGAATCTTTTTTCAATCTCCTCCAACTAATTAGATAAGGATTGATAATGAGCTATAATTCTGAACATGGTGATATATTCCTGTATGGTGATGAGACTAGACAACAGCTAGGGTATAATGTACACGGTGTAAACTTCTCAACCCAACCAAATTCTTGGTATATTTCAGCGGGTAATTTACCCATACAGCAGGGAAATGTTGTCATAGTTGAACATAGCTCCTCACTCATCCAGATAGCTGATGCTTACAATATAACTTCTGTCATAGGTGTGGCATTGAATAGTGCTGCTAGTATACCTTCTGTCTCAAAGACTGGATTGTCTGTAGCCAATATTAAAAACCCCTACCTTATAATTTGTACTAGTACTACTGGAATTACAGCAGGTATGTTCATCCAAGGTATTGGTATCCCTGTCAATACAAAGGTAGTAGCTGTTGTTAACGATACCAGCATTGAAATAAGTAATGCTGTTGATTTTGCTACCTTTAATGCCTCCGGAAAGGCCCAGGCAGGACTAGGTGTAGAGGTTGTATCAATAGGAAACTTCATATTTCCTGACAATGTATTTGCTGTTACTGACATAGGACATGCTGTATATATTGCCCCTGATGAAGCTTTAAATTATGAGCATGTAGGTACACAAGGAGCACATCCACAACTGACTTCAAACAGGTCTGATGCCATCATGTCAGATCAGCCTGTCATTGAAATCGGTATTGTTACATCAATATCATCATTACAGGTAGGCATTGGTGGTGACATCCGTGGAAATCCCGGTATCACCCAAGTTCTTGCCTTGGCAGGAGAAACAATATATAATACTGCTGTTCCATTGGTAGCTTCCCTAGGTTCCGATGGCAAGGTATATATATCTGACAAGCGTAAGAGCATGAATGACAGGTTTCCTGCTCTTACAATCCTTTCAAATACTACTGGCGCACCTATATCTGAATTCACCCAGCCTATGACTACAGTTATTACCTTTACTGTCCTTGAAGGAAGTACAGGCTCAACTACCCTCACATGGGGGAATGGGCATACAGGTAATGTAACCATAACCGGGGCACAGGATACTGTCGGTGTAGCTACTGCGATTGCTGCTGCTGTACCCTCAGGATGGGTAGCACGTTCAACAGGCTCTGTAGTATATATGATGTATACTGGTACTACAACTATACCCTCATTGACTGTTGCCGATGGTGTAATCATATCATCAATGATTGATACCGAGGGTAATACCCAACAGACACAATTGACAGTATTAGGAAGTTCAACTGGAAATGGTACAATCCTGCTCAGTCTTTCAAGCATAGGAATCTCCATTACAGGTGTAAAGAATGCTACAGAAATAGCCGATGCGATTACTCTTGCCTTTATTGACAATGAATCCTATAATGTAACCAATATAGCAGGTGTTATAACATTTACATTGTCTGCCAACCCCAACCGCAATAATCCTGCCGGTATCCTCATCGGTGCCCGTAGGGGTTATTCAAGCGCTGCCACACAAACAATTTCAGATGATATCTCAGCTACCTCTGCCTTTACCAAGGTGGTATTCTCACCCAAGCTTGGACAGTATGTAGCTATAGGTAGTGATACCAATCAGACATTTTATTCCCATGATGGTATTAATTGGATAGGTGTTGCTATATCATCTCCACCAGTAAAAAGAGCATATACTGATATTATATGGTCTACTTACTATAATAAATATTATGCTGTAAGTGCATCAAGTTTGGTTATCTCATCAACAGATGGTATTTCATGGACTGAGACGATTGTAACAGGTAACTGGGCTTCCATAGCTGGGGATGGAAGCGGCAAGATAATAATTATGGATGTAAACAGCAAGACATCCATGTCAACCAATGGAACCTCATGGTCAGCATCTTCTGGAACAGCTTCTACCGCAATATGGAATAGCATGGTGTGGTCTACAGAAGTAAACAAGTTCATTGCTGTTGCTTCAGGCTCTGGCTCTTCTACAAACTTAGCATACTATTCAGGAAGCTCATGGAAACAGGTAGCTGCGGCAACATCGGGACTACCTGAAACAGGTGTCATATCATTAACTTATAGCAAGAACAAGCATACCTTCGCTGCCTTGACATGGGAAGCAGGGACTACAGCTACTACAACAATATATACTAGTACTGACGGTTTATTCTGGACAGAACGAATCATTGAATCTGCTGTATGGAGACAACTCACTTATTCCGAGGAGCGTTCAGAGTTCATTGCCCTAGCTGATACTGTTTCAGGTGTACCTCTTATCTATACATCCTATAATTGTATGCTATGGAGTCCTCTCTTCTTTGAGATAGCATTTGAATCAGGGGTATATAGCTTCTCAAGCATGGTATGGTCTGCCTTCTTTAATCAATATGTAGTAATAAATAATGGTACTACTAAAAACAGTATTGCCATTTATCCAACTGGTATCATTACTATTGATACACCTTGTATGGTGCAGAAGATAGGAACACTTTCCAACATAGCATGGACAGGCTTGACAGCCGGACAACAGATATTCTTGGATACCGAGGGAAAGTTTACTACCAATCCACAATCAATAAACTTTTATGCGGATACAATGGCTCCATTGGGGTATGCCAATACCACTTCAAATATCTATGTGAGTATTTCCCCTGTCAACCAGAAACAATATGATATACCTATTGGTACCTTGATTGCCTTTCCTCCCTCAACTGTTCCTGATTATGGCTGGTTGCTCTGTGATGGCTCAGAGGTTGCTCAGGCTACCTATCCTGACTTATATTCTGTAATAGGGGATACCTATGGTACCCCTGTTGATCCAGATAACTTCATATTGCCTCCTGTATCCTCACCTAGCCTACAAATAAAGTACATGAACTGGTATAGCTATAATCCTCTTACAGCACCCATGTTCAGGTTCGATACTGGGTGGACATCGTGGGGGGACTTACCAAGTGACTGTACAGCCATAGGTGTAACCCTTCCTACTGTGGCATTTGAGATACCCACAACCTCCTTTGGAAACAACCCTCAATTATCAGATTTCTTTGCTGAAGTTTTCATCAAGAATGTTGATGGTACCAAACAATACCGTATTGATCCTAATCCTGTAGTTTATTCTTATATAGATGGAACTACTACCTATAAACGATATGGGTATCAATTACAACAGGATATTTCCAATGCAATCCGCATAAACTTCGCTACCGATGGGTTAGCTTATTATTCCCCTGTATCAGGAACAGCCCTTGGAACAGATTATATCGCTGTTGATACTACATGGACATTTAGGGTACTGGTATATCAGACTAATCAATATAATAAGTATGTTGATTATTTCGCTGAAAAGAAACTACAGCAGCTATGGAACCTAGGACTGATTGATCTGGATATTGGGTATACTGTTCAGGGTGCAGGACATTTTGACAGGGGAACATCGAATCCCAGTCATACCACACGATTGAATTATGATGGTAACTTACATGCATCAAATATGCATGTCACTGGTTCATATAATTCTACAGTAGCTACAGGGACCGCCCCTTTAATTGTAGCATCAACTACACTGGTAACAAATCTCAATGCAGATTTACTTGATGGAAAACATGTAGGAACTTCTGGAAATACTGTACCACTTCTTGATGGGACAAATAATGCATCGGGTGTAAACACCTTCTCAAATAATACTACCTCTACAACTTCTGCAACTGGAGCTTTAATAGTTACTGGTGGAGTAGGAATTGGAGAGAATTTAAATGTAGCAGGTAGTGTTGATTTAGGCAGTGATACAGCAGACTCAGTTTCAATCAATGGAACAATTGATACTGATTTAGTTTTCACTGATGCCGATAGGACAGTCAAGTTAGGTGGAAATGCTGGTTCGACTAGTGATAGGACACTGACCCTTACTAATGCAGGGGCAGGTAAAGCAAATCTTACTGTAGAAAATACAATATCTAGTAATACACTTACTTCAACTGTTGCTTCTGGGACTGCCCCTTTGACAGTGACTTCACCTACTTTAGTAACTAATCTTAATGCTGATAAAGCTGATGGATATCATTTCAATCAGGATGTCCAAACTACTGCTTCTCCTTCTTTTGTAGACGTAAATATAAGCTCCTTAAATAGAAACTTTGCTACTTATGGTACTGATACTAGGCTAGCCACTGGTGTACCTGCCTCAGAGCGAGGTAAGTTCAAAGTATCAGTAGTCTACTCTGCTCCAAACGTAGTGGCTACTATTTCCTTTGTAGGAGCAAATACCTCCTTCAGCTACTACATCAATGGCAAGAAGTTTACAGTTACCGCTACCGAGCTAGCTGCTTATACAGCGTCCGCTACCTCTTCTTCAGGCACGTGGTTCTTCTATATCAATCAAAGTACTACCAGTGTAGCTGCCCCAGTAATGGTGTTATCAAAAACAGCTTGGACAACAATTGATCCTGATGTAACTTTATGGGACTTCTATGTCAACCCTGTCAATAATATTGAATGGATCGGTGAAGAGCGCCATACTGCCGGTACTGATATTTATCTCCATGCCCGTAACCACGCTCAGGGTGCTGTCTACAAAAATGGATTCCTCTCCTCATCCTATAATGGTTTAACAGCAGCTACTTTAATATCCAACAATGATGACAATACTGGTAGGGCACAAGTTCTAATAACCAATGGATCCTTCTATGATGAGGACATATTAAACAGTATAACTCACACCGATGCTTCCATAAATGCTTCCCTGACTTCGCCTGCCTCTGACTGGAATCTCAATGTAAACCAGTTCTTAGGATTTACTGCCATTGCCGCTGCTTCAACATCAACAACCCAGATTGTATTTCCTTCAAGCAGGACTTTAATAACAGGGCAATCTGTAACTGTAATGGCAGGCAATACAACTACAATTAGAGGAAAGGTTACGATAACTACTGGAGCAACAGGGACTACCTTTGCTACTTCTACCTTGGCAGGTATGCAGGCAGGGGATGCCCTAGTAATCGGTGCCAGAATCCCTATCTACTATATATCAGCAATTGTAGTAGGTCTACCTGTCTGGACTAAATTGGCTTCTTCTGACTTCCTAGGTGTGGACATAAGCACTTCACTGGCGTTTACTTCTGCCGATCTAGCTCTACATGCCGCCGCTTATAATAATGCTGTAGCAGGCACATTAGCCACCATGACTGCCGGAAGGTACTACCCTATCTACTTGATGGCAACCAACTCTACCTTTGAACCAATCATAGCAATATTAGGACAAGGACAGTCTACCAACAGTACCTTGGCAACTGCCTTAGGTGAGGCTCCTTTCCAGTTTGCCAATCTCCTAGGACTATCAGGACTTGGGATTCAGGAAATAGTTCCCTTTGGAAGATTAACCTTTATATATAATACCGCTGGTGGATATACAAACTGTAGATTGAAATTACGAGATATAACTTTCTTGGATACCAGAGTCTCTACAGTATCTGGAACCATTATTGGTTCAGCTCCTAGTAGCATAGCAGCTTCAATGGTACTAACTGATACTACTGCTTTTGGTAGCTGGCTTACTATTACTGATACCACAGCCCAAAGTGCCTTTGATTCAATTGATAATGCCAGCGCTGTACTTGAAACTGCCGTAGGGGTGCTGGATGACTTCAGGGCGTGGGATTTGACTCGCACCTATGCAAGCAATGATCCTGCCTTCTATCTAGGAGTTCCTTACAGGTCACTTCAAAATACCAACCTGAACAATCAGCCTGATACTTCTGGAGCATACTGGAAAGTCACTGGCGGTGGTGCAATGGGTGGCGGTAATAATGCTGTATTCTATGAAAATGATATTACAGTAACAACTAACTATACAATTACTTCTAACAAGAATGCTCTGACAGCAGGACCTATAACTATAAACGCTGGTGTAACAATTGGGGTACCGAGTGGTAGTGTCTGGACAATCGTATGATAGTACTTAAGAGAGAGGATATGCTATGTCGATAACTATTAATGGAACTACTGGCTTAATCCTGCCAGCAAGTACCGGATTCACTGATCCGGGAGCTGTAGCGGCCAATGCTGTAGCTGCTGCAAGTGGTGCTAGTACTGCTGATAAATTATTGACGCTTCTACTAACAGTGGATGTTGATAATAGTGGACTTAACGCAACAACTCTTAAAAGCACCACTCCCGGAACGAGAGGGCTTACCGCATTGAGTCAAGCTACTGTTCTCGACGCCGACACGGTCAGCGGGTATGGGATTGGGGTGAACTCCAATGCGGTCCTGACGACATTTGCCACGACGATACCGGGCGGGAAGTATCATGGTATAAACATCACTGGAGCACCCAACACTGATACGTATTCTATCGAGGCCATTACAGATGGTACTTATGACACATACTGGATGGCAAGCCAAACGACCGGGGCTTGCTATGTAGGACTTAGATTAC
>SESF01011400.1_pt1 | contig 14740 bp, 14 predicted proteins | sample 3171521 | NCBI WGS metagenome assembly SESF01 (sample SAMN10866945, study PRJNA518727) | freshwater metagenome | biome: subpolar coniferous forest; feature: holomictic lake; material: water; isolation source: holomictic Lake 227, 6 m and 8 m depth | place: Canada: near Kenora, Ontario | collected...
GTGGCTGAAAAGCCGCATGAGCTCACACCACCCCTTAACTGTGCCCGTTTCACTGGTGGAATTTGAATGGTCCTCCCAGAATAAAGATCGATCAGCCAGCGGTTTCTGTGTATGTCGGTTCGGGTAAGCCGATCTAATTTTCGCACAATGAATACGCTGCGCATTGCCCGCTCTACGCAACTCCCACGTTTCCTCGCTCTCCTGCTGATTGGGTGGGTGGCAGCCTCGGCCCCGGCGGGGGCGATGAATTATTCGACGCCTTACGTGCGCAATGGGCTGCCGGTTACTTTTGGCGCCATGGGGTTCGGAGCGGTGATCGGGGAACTGGAAGTCGATCATGGCGGCGACAATGGGATCAACATTTACGACAATGCGCCCGACTGGGGGTTACAGACTTACCGCGATGTTCAGAACTTTTCCGAGGGCGGCCTGGCGTCGAGCGATGACAGCGCCCATGGCACTCTGGTTGCCCATATCATGGACAATATGTTCAGCTTCGATGACACCGGAAGTGTCCCGTATGCGAGCTCGCAATACTTCACGACCTGGAGCGTCGGCATGGCGCCACGGGCGGAGTACCACGGCGCGCTCTTTGGCGGTTCGAGCGACAAATCGGAACTGATCTCTCTCAACAGTTCGCTGGCTTCATTGACGGGCGCTTCGCAGGTGCAAGCCATCAATAACAGTTGGGGCGGAACCGTTTCCAGGCAGGCCGAGTTGGACGGCAACTCCGTTTATTCCCTGCTCATGGATGAGTATGCGGGCTACAAGGGCAAGATCAACGGCTCGGCGACCGGCTATCGCGACACGCTGATGGTGATCGCTGCCGGCAACGAAGGGACGAACGGCGGACTATTGACCGCTCCAGCCGACTCTTTCAACGGCCTCACCGTCGGCGCGCTGGATGTCGGCAGCCAATCGAATTACATCGACGACCCGGCGCGGGTTCCGTTGCCTAAAGTGGCGTCCTTTAGTTCCTGGAAGCCGCTGGCCAATGGGCGGGCGGGCGTGGATGTCGTTGCGCCGGGGTCGAACCTGGCGGTGATCGAGCATTTTCTGGTGGAAACCGACGCCAACAGTCAGTTGGTGGTAAACGACCTTGCGGGGGTGCTCGGGAATGGAACGAGCTTCGCCGCCCCGCATGTGACGGGAGAGGCGGCTCTGCTTTATGGCGCCACCAAGATCCCCTGGGACACCAGCGAGAACATCGTTTCAGAACTCACCACGACGGAAAAGGGGCAGGCGTTTTCCACCGATCACAAATTGATCAAGGCGCTGATCGTCAACAGCGCGGACAAGATCGCCGGATTGGATGCCGAGGGGGTGGCTCAGTCGAATTGGCAGCCCGGCCAAGTGGTGCTCGACCCGAACGGAGTACCCGATGCGGTCGTGCCCCTCAACTACGCCGTAGGCGCGGGCAAGGCCGACGCCCTGAACGCTTACCTTGGCTACCGGGAGATCGGCAACCGCTTCTGGTATCTCAACACCGCGACCCACACGGGCGAGAAGGACTTCTTTAACTTTGACTCAGGGGACCTTGTCAACGAGACGCCCGGCACGTCGTTCCTTCTCAGCATGACCGCCACTCTGGTCTGGGATCGGCATGTCGATTTCGCGGTGAACACAGACCTGGGCGATTCGACCGACTTCGGAACGCTCACCAAGAATCTCCTAAGCAACCTCGATCTCATCCTCCAGCGCGAAATCGCTCCGGATTCCTGGCAGGACGTGTATCTCTCCGCCGGGGACCTCGGCAGCCTTGAGCATATCTATATCCCGTCGCTTTCCGGCAATGATCATTATCGGCTCGAAGTGGTCTCCACCGGCCTGGTCGACCCCTCCGCAGATGGGAGCTACGCCGAAAATTACGCGTTGGCAGTGGCCTTCGAATCGGTGCCGGAGCCGGGCACTTGGGGCATGGTGCTTGGCGGCCTGCTCATTCTTGGCTTTTGCCGACGCCGGGTCTAACTTCGGGTGTTTTTTGCAGTACAATCTTCCTTTCATGAACCGAACCACGATCCAGAACACCTTGGCCGAACTTGGCACAAGGCCCACGAAAAGCCTCGGGCAGAATTTCCTCCATGACGAGGAAGTCTGCGCGTGGATCGTGCAGCAACTCGATTTGCAGCCCGAGGATCACTTGGTGGAAGTCGGGCCGGGCCTGGGGGCGCTGACTGAGTTCGCGGTGGACCGGTGCCGCTCGACCACGTTGATCGAAAAGGACGGCCGGCTCGCCGATTTCCTCCGGCAACGGTTCTCCGAAAAGCCCAACGTCGAAGTGCTCCATCAGGATGCGTTGGAATTCGATCCGCGCGGGCTGTTCGAGCACGGTTCCACAAAGGTCCTTGGCAACCTTCCTTACTACGTTTCCAGCCAGGTGCTCTTCCAGTTCACCGCCGAGCCGTCGCCGGTTTCCCGGCTGGTGTTTACGCTCCAAAAGGAGATGGCCGAACGCCTTTCTGCCAAGCCGTCCACCTCCGAATACGGCGCGATCACACTCATCGTCGGCAGGCGCTGGCGGGTCGAATACCTGCGCACGCTTCCGGGCAGCGTTTTTCTCCCGGCACCCAACGTCGAGAGCGGTGTGATCGTCCTGACTCCACGCGACCCGACCGAGTTTCCTGACTGCGACGGCAGGCTGTTCAATCGGCTCGTGAAAGAGGGCTTTTCCCAGCGTCGCAAAATGCTGCGCAAGATGCTCGCGTCGCATCACCTGGATTGGCCAGCGCTATGTGCCGCCATCGGGGCGCCGGAAACCGTCCGCGGCGAAGCGCTTTCGCTGGCGCAATGGATCGACCTGACGCGGATCGTTGAAAAGGCGGAAGATCCGGCGCAGCTCCCCATGCAGGCCCAGGATGTGCATGGCGAGCAGTTCGATGTGGTAAATGAATCCAATCAGATTGTCGGCCAGGCCAGCCGCCATGAAGTTCATACCCAGCGGCTCATGCATCGGGCCGTTCACATTTTTGTGTTCAACCGGAAGGGCGAACTCTTTGTTCAAAAGCGCTCCCGCTGGAAGGACGCCAATCCGGGCCGGTGGGATTCGAGCGCGGCGGGCCACGTCAGCGCCGGGCAAACCTACGACGAAGCCGCCGCTCGCGAACTCCAGGAAGAACTGGGGGTGTGCGCTCCGCTGGAGCGGATTGGGGAATTGCCCGCCACGCGCGCCACGGGGTTCGAGTTCGTGCAGGTTTACAAGGCGGAACACCCCGGCCCGTTCAAATGGCCGGCTGCGGAGATCGAGACCGGCTCGTTTTTCCCGGTGGAAATGCTCGACCGCTGGATCGCCGCCCGCCCTCGCGATTTCTCCAACAGCTTTTTGGAATCGTTTCGGCTCTGGCGCGGATGAATCCGGAAAGCGAGCCGCGGAGCGAACGGGTCTTGATCCAAGTCGGCCATTACCTCCGGTCGGATCAAGCCGAAGAGCGCGGGCTGGCTTTGCTCGCCATGGGGCTGGCTTACTGGATCATCCCGACAGATGGCTTTTTCTCTCTGTTCGTAAACGCCGCCGATGCTTCGGCAGCCGCGGAGGAGTTGGAAAAATACGAGGCCGAGCGGCGGCTTGAGCGCAAGTCCGCCGCCGAGGAGATCCGCGAGCACGGCTATCCGAGCGCCAAAACCAAGATTCCGGCAACGTCCCTGATTGTGTTCTGCTGGATCATGATCGGCTATTTTGCGGTGCAGATGTTCGCCGGCGACGGCCCACAGGGCCGTGGCTACAACCCAGCCGGGTGGACGGCTCGCGGGGTGGCGGATTCACACGCCATTTTACAGGGGCAATGGTGGCGCGCTCTGACCGCCCTTACGCTGCATGGCGATCTTGGCCATCTCGTGGCGAATCTCGGCGTGGGGGTCATCTTCGCGGGCGCGCTGCTGCGTTTCCTGGGGGTCGGCTGGACCTGGCTGGGGATTGTGCTGAGTGGGGTCATCGGGAATCTCCTCAACGCCTGGGGGCATCGGGGGGACGCCCACGCCTCCATCGGGGCATCGACTGCCGTGTTTGGGGGCCTCGGGATGCTGGTCGGCTTGCAGTTGCATGCCGCGATTCGCAATCGCTGGACGCACCGCGAGCCCTCGCGAGCGAGATTCCGCGACACGCTCTTTCCCATCGGCGCCGGACTCGCCCTGCTGGCCTATCTCGGGACCGGCACGGAAACCGGGCGCGTCGATGTGATGGCGCATCTTTTGGGGATGATTTCCGGGGCGGGGATCGGGCTTTTCCTTGCTTGGTCGCAGCTTCCGCGCCGAACCGGGGGGGCGATGCAGAAGCTCCTAGCCGCAGTGGCGATGCTTCTCCCGATACTTGGCTGGGCACTGGCTTATCTTCACGACCGTTGAAGGGCCCTGCTCGTAAATAGATCAGGTGGAACTCAGCATCCAGGGGCATCGCCCGAGAAACGTCGATTGGAAGCGCGCCGCCGCGCTGCTTTACGGGGATTGGGGAACCAGCAAGGCCTATGTTATCGGGCTCGCCTTCATGGCGGCCGGGTTCTCCTCGTTGCCGTTGATCCTGGCGGTCTGCGCCCTCACCGGATTGGTCGCGATCAACTACGCGGTGATCTGCCGATATTTTCCCGATGGTGGCGGCGTTTATTCCGCCGCCCGGACTCAGGGCCGGTTGCTGGCAGTTATCGGCGCCCTGCTGCTCATTGCCGATCTCACCGTCACCGCCTCCCTGAGCGGGTGGTCGGCGCTAAGCTACCTCGCGTCCGGGGCGGAGCAAGCCGGGTGGGTTAAGCTCCTCAAAGATCACGTCCCGATCTCCACCACCTGCGTCCTCCTGTTCATTGGCTTGATTAACTGGTACGGGCCGAAACACAGCGGGAGCCTCGCGGTGGTGCTGGCGTTGCCCGTCATCCTTGTGGTCCTAGTCCTGATTGCTGTTTCCGCGCCGCATCTCACCACCGAGTTCCTTCAGCGGCCCCATGAAAATCCGTGGAAGGTTTGGGAGCAATTTGTGGGGGTCATCCTCGCCCTCAGCGGCGTGGAGGCCATCGCGAACATGACCGGCGTCATGAAACTGGACCCGGGATCGACCCCGGAAGATCCCAAGGTGGATCGTGAGTCGGCCAAGGCGATCTGGCCCATTGCCATTGAAGTGGTCTTCGGTACCGCCATTCTCGGGTGGGCGATGCTTTCTCTTCCGAAGGTCATGCCGATGGGCAGCCTTGAGGCGGTGATGGCTGCGCTCGACAAGCGGAGCGAGGATATGCTCCGGTTCATGGCCGAGCAATTTGGAATGGCCACAGTGGGACCGTGGTTCGGAACGGCCTTTGGCTGGGTCGTGGGCATCGTTTTCGCCCTGCTCCTGCTCAGTGCCGCCAATACCGCGATCGTAGCGATGATCGGTCTGCTCTTCATGATGGCGCGTGACGGCGAAATGCCGCCCAGCTTCACCAAGCTCAATCGCTATGGCGTGCCCATCGTTCCGCTCCTGATCGCCGTGGGGTTGCCGATCGTCGTGCTCGTTGCCGCGCCGAACTTCAGCGCGTTGGCTGGGCTGTACGCCATCGGCGTCGTCGGCGCGATCACCGTCAATCTCGGTTCCTGCACGTTCAACCGGGGTGTCGGCTTTACCTGGTATGACCGGGTTTTGTTTGGACTCACTTTCGGGGTGCTCTTCGCGGTGGAAATCACCCTGGCGAAAACCAAACCCGACGCTCTCTTCTTCGTCATCTGCGTGCTTGGGATCGGCCTTGGCCTGCGCGCCTACACGCTCAAACGCGCCGGGCTCACCAGCGTCACCGTCACCAAAGAACTCGCTGAGATCTTCACCCCGGACTCCATTCAGAAACTCCGGCCGCGTCTCGCCGAAGGCCAGAAGATCATGGTGGCCGCCCGCGGGATTACGCCGGTGCTCCAGTATGCGCTCGACGAAGCGCAATTGCGGAAAGCCACCTTGTGCGTGCTTTACGTAAGGGAATTGGCCGTGTTCCTCCCCGAGGCGCCCCCGCGCGCCAGCACTGGACGTCCCAAGTGGCAGGACGACCCGCAAGCGGCCGCCATCATGTCGCTGGCCATCAAAGCCGCCGAGGAACGCAACGTGAGCGTGATGCCGATCTATGCCGTCAGCGAGAATCCGTCCAGCACCATTCTGGACCTGGCAGCCACCCTCGGAATCGACTTTCTCATGCTCGGGGCGTCGCACCGGATGAGCATGACGAAGATCCTAAAAGGCGACGTCATCGCCCAAGTCGCCGCCGGGCTCCCGGAAGACATTCAACTTATCATCCACGGGTAGGGTGTAAAACGGTGGATCGGCACGCCAGCCCAAAGCGGCGCAGAAGCGCACGCACTACAAGACGCTGGCGCGCCAGTTGGAGTCCCATATTGCGCGCCAGCGTCTTGTAGTGCTGTGGTGCTCCACAGCTTTCGGATGGCGCGCCGATTTCACCTCACCTTCCGACGCGGTGACATGGTGAAAGCGCAATGCATCCCAGCCCCAGTTGCACGTGGGCGTGGTGAGGATTCCAGTATGCAGCCTACCGGTTCCGCTGGAGGCGTTTCAATTTCCCGGAGAGGCTGACCTTCGTGGCGGAGTTCATCCGGTCGATGAATAAGATGCCATTGAGATGATCCACCTCGTGCTGCAATGCCCGGGCCAGGAAGCCTTCGGCCTCAAACTCGACCTGCCGCCCATCGATGAGTTGGGCGGTCGCTTTCAGCGTCGCCGAACGGAGGATGTCGGCGACAATTTCCGGAAAGCTCAGGCACCCCTCGATACCGATCTCCTTCTGTTTGCCGAGTTCGAGCACCGGATTGAGAAGCACCATCGGCATCCAATCTTCGATCTTCACGGGTTCGCCCTCGATCTTCATGACGCTCGGGCGATCTTCCACGCCCGCGACATCGACAATGGCGAGTTGCAAGGCGTGCCCCACCTGCTGGGCCGCCAATCCGACGCCGTTCGCCTCGCGCATGGTCTCGACCATCGCATTGGCGAGCTCCCGAATTTCATCGGTGATCGCCTCGACCCGTTTCCCTTTGGCCCGCAGAACCGGGTCTCCGTATTTTACAATTTCCACTGATTACCCCCTCTTTTTCTCAATCGTTTCGGTAAACGCCGGTAAGCTACCCTTAACTCCGGCTTCTTTCAAAGCATCCAATACACGGACCACCACGCCGAAGGGAGCTTTTGTGTCCGCCTTCAACGCGATGGGCCGATGGTCGGCCACGACCTGGCGGACCGCCTGCACCAAGGGTGCCCCCACTTCCAATTCATGATTGTCGAGCTTCACAACACCCTCCGGGGAGACCGACAACTCGATGAGTTTCAGATCTTCGGCCTTGGCATCAGGCAGCGCCGTGCTCGATTCCGGCAGCTTGATCGAGATCGACGGTTGCGCCCGCTTAAAGGTTGTCGTGACGATGACGAAAATTAAGAGGATCGCGAAAATGTCGATTAACGAGACGATGATGACTGCCGGCATCCGGCGTTTGCGCTTGTAAAAATTCATTGGAAATGCGGCGTGGGCGGTTCTTCGTCCACCACCGGAGCGACGGCAGGCGTTGCATCCAGGCGGCGCTTCTTGGTGTGCGAGTAGCTCTTGGCCAGGAATTCGCCCAGGATCGACTCCATTTCGGCGCTGAGCGTTTCGACTTTCTTGGAGAAATACGAATAAGCGATCAGGCTCGGAATGGCGATGGCGAGGCCGGCGATCGTGGTATTGAGCGCCTCGGAAATGCCTTTGGCGAGGCCGCGCGGATCGCTAACCGTTTCGCTGGCCCCGAGATTCGCGAACACCGCCACCAAGCCCGAAACCGCCCCGAGCAACCCGAGCAGCGGGGCGATGCCGACAATAACTTCCAGCACGACGAGCCCGCTCTCCATTCGGATGACCTCGTGCCGGGCACGGGTCTGGACGGCTTCCACGTTCTCCGAACGATTCCATTCCAGATGATTGATGCTGACCTCGGTGATCCGGGCCAGGGGCGAGGCATCCTCCTTGACCAGGCGCTGGAGCCGCGAAATGGCGCGCTGGTTGTCACCGGGAGGGAGTGCCTCGATCTCACTCCAGATCCGGGGCGGAATGATGCTGTCACGACGAAGTCCCCATCCGCGCAGGATAATGGTGGCCACCGAGACGACGGAACAGATGACCAGCAGGTACATGAAAAACCCGCCGTGGATCAAAAATTGGGTTATGGAGAAGGCGACGACCATTGGGTTGGATAGATAGTTAAGGTTAATACGATTTCGACATGCTGACCTTTCAACCGGGCCAGCCGCTCCGGTGGGATCGGCGGAAACTCGGCTTCTTTCACAGAGCGAACCGCATAAATGGCATTTGTCGGATTCGCAGTGTTGGAAAGAATTCGCATATCGGAGGCGTGTCCCTTCGCATCGATCACGAACTTGATACGCACCTCGCCGACCGCCAGCAAATCCAATTTCGATTGACGGTAAAAATTCCAGCACGAACCGACTGAATTTCCGACCGCATTCTTCCAGGCGGTGATCGCTTCGTCGGCAGCAGGATCGTCCGGGCCGTTGTCACCAGAATCAGCCGACTCGGGTGAACTCGCATCGACCGGCGGCGGGGCGGGCGCGGGAGTGGGCGATGCGCCTGCACTCGGAAGCGGTGTCGGACGCGGAAACGTCGCCCGCAGCAGGGAGGTCATGGCGACCGGATGCGGCACCGTCAGCGGCGTGGGCTTTGGCAAAACCGGGGTGGACTCGGCCACCGGCGCCGTCACGGCGGGCGCAAGGGCCGGTGTCGGCGATGGCACGGCAGCCGTAACCTTCGCCTGTTTCACCGGAACCGGCTTTTTCGGAGAATGCGGTTTAGGCATCGAAACGACTTCGGCTTTGCCCGGTTTCACCGTCCCCGCCTTCTCTTCGTCGCCGATTTTGCTCCGATTAGCCTCAATGGAGCGGCCTTCGCCCTGGATCGGCACGACCTTCGCAGAGGTGACCGACACCAGACTTTCGGTGGGGAGCGGCTTGGACAACTCGGGCTTGGGCGGTTCCTCTTTAGCGAGTTCCGGCTTGGGGGTTTCCTTTGGCAGCGGTTCGTCTTTCGGGAGCGGTTCGTCCTTGGGGGGCATCAAGGTCACTTCCATGGCTTCAGCTTCCTTTTCCGGAGCGTTTTCCACCGGCTTCGGCTCGGGCGTCAACGCCAGCAACGTGAAAAGAATCACGTGCAGCAGCACCGATAGGGCGAAGGCAATGACAACTCTGCGGGGGTCAGACATTTAGAATCCTTTGGAAGGAACCGGAAATCCTACGGATGGGACCGCCGGGACGCAACCAAGGATTGCAGGTGCGTTTCGCACGGGGCGGCGGCGTAACCCAGGAGTGATGTAGTCGGGCTCGCCCTGTGGGCCGTCGGTGTGGGAGGCGCTCGACACAGAGAGTGAGGGGCGCATAATGGAATCACATCCCACCCCGACGTCGCACAGCGACGTGGCTACAGCGCATAGCGACGCGTGGCTACAGCGCGCACCAAGTAGCGGCCTCCAACCCCTGAGCAAAAACGATACCGAACACACGTCCGCGCAAATCCCGGCGTAGAGCCGGCTACAGCAAGAACTTTGAGCGAAAAGAGGCGCGGGGAAACTCGGGTTTGCATTCTCAACTTGCGCGAGCGCCCGCAGCCATACAATCTTTGGGGCTCAATGACGATCCCTTCCAATCCTTTTGCCGCTCTCCGAAACGACGGCCGCGCCCTCGATCAACTCCGACCCATTTCTTTCACCCCGAACTTCGCTCCACATGCCGCCGGCTCGGTGCTGGTCTGCTGCGGGAACACCCGGGTGATCTGCTCGGCGATGATCCAGCCGGAAGTCCCCCGCTGGATGAAGGAACAAAAGGTGCAGGGAGGCTGGTTGACGGCGGAATACTCAATGCTCCCCTACTCCACCCTTGACCGCAAACAGCGGGACATCTCCAAAGGCAAGATCGACGGGCGCTCGTCGGAAATCCAACGGCTCATCGGTCGCGCACTTCGGGCGGCGGTGGACCTCAAGGCCATGGGACAGAATACGCTGTGGGTCGATTGCGACGTGCTACAAGCTGACGGCGGCACCCGCACGGCTTCCATCACCGGCGCCTGCGTGGCCAGCGCGCTGGCGTTCGAGAAACTCGTGCGCGCCAAAACGCTCGCGAGATCGCCCATGAAAGGGCTCGTGGCGGCGGTGAGCGTGGGAATTGTCGATGGCGTGCCGATGCTTGATCTCAACTATATAGAGGACAAGGACGCCAGCGTGGACATGAACCTGGTCATGACCGAACAGCTTCAATTCGTGGAGGTCCAGGGCTCGGGCGAAGAGGCGTGCTTCAGCGATGGCGAATTGGAGTCTCTGCTGGCCCTGGGCCGCAAGGGAATCCGCGACCTGCTCAACGCCCAACGCGCGGCCATTCAGGCCGGCATCGCCGCTGAAATTGCTCGCCAATAAACGGGCGGCGGATTAACCAGATCAGGCGGCAGTACGCAATCCAATAGGCAGGTGCCTCTTCACCGTAACATCACACCCAGAAAATACCGCTCAATGAAAAAAGCGCTCATCACCGGAATCACCGGCCAGGACGGCTCATATCTCGCCGATCTCCTCCTGTCCAAAGGCTACGAAGTCCACGGAATCATCCGCCGGGCCAGCACCTTCAACACGTCCCGCATCGATCACCTCTACAAAGATCCGCACGTCAACGGTGTCCGGCTTTTTCTCCATTATGGCGATCTCTCCGATTCCCTCAGCCTCACCCGTCTGATCGATCGCATCGGCCCCGATGAGATTTACAACCTGGGCGCACAGAGCCACGTCCGGGTGAGCTTTGACATCCCGGAATACACCAGCGACGTGACCGGCGTAAGCAGCATCCGCATCCTGGAGGCGATCCGCGAAACGAAAATCCCTGCCCGTTTCTATCAAGCCTCCAGCAGTGAGATGTTTGGAAAAGTCCAAGCCGTTCCACAGACCGAAACCACGCCTTTTTGGCCACGCAGCCCGTATGGGGTGGCGAAAGTTTTTGCTTATTGGGCAACGGTCAACTACCGCGAAAGCTATGGCATTTATGCCACCAACGGGATTCTTTTCAACCATGAGAGCCCCCGGCGCGGCGAGACGTTCGTCACCCGAAAAATCACCCGCGCTGTCGCGGCCATCAAGCGCGGGCATGAAAACGCGCTCTTCCTGGGCAACCTCGATGCGAAACGCGACTGGGGATACGCGCCGGAATACGTGGAAGGAATGTGGCGCATGCTCCAGCAGACCGAAGCGGACGATTTCGTGCTGGCCACCAACGAGACGCACACAGTTCAGGAATTCGTCGAGGCGGCATTCGGGCACGTTGGGCTTAATTGGAAAGACTACGTGAAGTATGACGAGCGGTACGAACGGCCCGCGGAAGTCGATCTGCTGATTGGGAATCCGGCCAAAGCCAAAGCCAAACTTTGTTGGGAACCGCAGACGAAATTCAGCGAGTTGGTGAAGATTATGGTCGATGCGGATCTCGCCCTGCTCGATGGGGATACAACGCCGCGCTAGGGGGAAGATGGGGAGACGCGGGGACGGGGAGATTATACACCCCGATCTCCAGGAATGGCGTCCCCCACAACCAACAGTTTGATTTACCCTCTTAAAAACACTTGACCGTTTGCCATTCAACGGACAGTTTTAGCGCCCTTTTTAACGAAACAGCTTTATGTCAAGAATCTGCACCATTACAGGAGCCAGCATCACCCGCGGCAGCGTCATTCACCGCCGCGGTATGGCCAAGAAGAAGGGCGGCGTTGGCCGCCACGTCACCAAGAACGTGCCCCGCACCTTCTCGCCCAACCTGAAAACCAAGCGCCTTTGGGTGCCCGAACTCGACGCTTTTGTGGTGATCAAGCTTTCCGCACGCGCGCTGAAGACCGTCACCAAGAACGGCGCTTACGCGACGCTCAAGAAGGCGGGCTTGCTTTAAGGTTCCCGAGCTTTTCAGCCCACCAGCCTGGCCTCCATCAACCCTCATTCGTTTTATGGCTTTTAGCGTAAAAAGCAAAAAGAGCGGGAAAGAATACTTTCTGCACGAGCGCAAACAACAGCTCAAGGGCGGCCAACAGGTCACGCTCTATTATTTCGCCGGCGCTGCCGGGGATTGCGCCATCGATAAGCTCCCCGAGGGCTACGAAATTTCCGAAAACGCCAACACCGGCCTGCCGTTGTTGAAGAAAAAGAAGTAACGGATATCCAGCAATTGTTTTGAAATCGGCGGCCTCGCAAGGGGCCGCCGATTTTGTTTGCGCCTGATGAGGTAGGGACGACGGTGAACCGCCCCTATACAATCTCATCAAACTCGGCACCGCTATCCACCCCCACCTCCCTCGTTACGAAGCTGAGCTTCGTAACGCACCCATCTTCGAAGCTGTGCTTCGCGAACCTTCGCCGCGCCAAAGCCCCCCGGAATTCCACAGAGCCCGTCAAAGAGCACCTGCACCGTGCGGTGGTCCAATACGCTCCGAGCGCGCACCGAAGCCAAGCTTCGAAGATGGGTGCGTTCCCAAGTCAAACTTGGGAACGAGCTCAGGGGCGCTAGGGGCGCTAGAACAGCGGCGCGGGAGCCATCACCGGCTGTGGGCTGCAAAACCGATCCACGCAGTGCTGCCAGCTTTCCTCACCGCTTAAAATCTCGATCTCGACCCTCAAAAAGTAGATGGGCAGTTCCATGTCCTTCAGCTTGGGGAAGCGCACACAATCCTTTTCGGTCGTCAGAATCGCATCGACATCGCGGTTCACGCACCGGCGAATGAATCCGGCGATCTCTTTTTCGGTAAACCGATGGTGATCGGCAAAGTGCCGGGACAATTCGATTTTTGCGCCCAATTTCCGAAGCGCATCCTCAAAGCTGTCAGGCTGGGCGATGGCGGACAGGCAGCCGACATATCGGCCCTTGAGAAAGTCCAGAGGCAACCGCTCCCCGCTATAGACGTGCTGCAAGTGTTGGGGACTATGCGTGCATTCCACGATTTCCGCCGTGCGGTTGTAGAGGCGGATGCGATCGATCAGATCCGAGTTGTCCGCCCCTTTCGCGCTCTTGGTGATGAGAATATACGAGGCCCGCTTTAGGTTCGGCGGCGGCTCGCGCAAGGTCCCGCGCGGGAGCAGGTATTCATTTCCAAAAGGAGCCTGCCGATCGACTAGCACGACATCGAGGCGGTGCTTCAGGCGGATGTATTGCAACCCATCGTCGAGCAACAGCGTGTCGCAGCCCATCTTTTCAATCGCGTATAGCCCACTCTTGACGCGATCGCGATCCACCAGCACGACCACGTCCTTCAAGTTGCTGGCGAGCATGAACGGCTCATCTCCCGCCTCTTGGGAGTCGAGCAGAAGTTCCTTTCCGTCGGAGACAATCCGGGGCACAAACTCGTGTTCGGCGCCGAAGCGATTGATCAGGCGCTTGAGCAGCGGCGGCTTTTTGCTTTTGTAGCCGCGGCTGAGGATGGCCACCCGGCGACCGCCCGACTGTAACGCGCGGGCAAACTTCTCGACCACGGGGGTTTTACCGGTGCCGCCCACTGTCAAATTGCCAATGGAGATGACCAGACACCCAAGCTGGCGCTCCCGGAGTAACCGCTTGCGATAAAGCCAGAGCCGTAACTGAACGATGCCACGGTAAATGGCCGAGAGCCCCAAGAGAAACCACCGGAGCAGGGCCGCGCGTTTGCCATAGCGATTCCCGAGGATGACCTCGATCGCGAACTGTTCAAACTCGTCGAGCCAACGGCGCATGTGAGCGGCTATTGTTTGTCGATTTGGACACCCCGATTTTCAGCGGTCGTGATGACCGTCCGGGCCTGAATGCCTTTCGGCAACGCTTTTTGCATGGCTGCGGCAACCGCCTCCGCCGTTTCGAGCGTGACGCAGGCGATGGTCGATCCGGACCCGCTGAGGTATCCGCCAATCGCCCCGGCCTCCTCCCCTGCCCCGATCACATCCGGCAAAAACGGGATGAGCGGCTGCCTGAACGGCTGGTGAAGATAATCTTCGAAGGCTCCGGAGAGCGCCTCGTATTGGCCGCTCGCAAACGCGGCGGTAATCCGGGCCGCGTTGCCCGCGCTGACGACGGCCAGTTCGTGCTGGAGGTCGGCAGGGAGCACTTTGCGCGCTTCCGGCGTCGAGACTTCGAAATCGGGAATCAAGAGCACGAACTTCAATTTCGGGGAGACCGGAAACGCCAGGCAACTCTCCGCGCTGGCCACCGTGAACCCGCCGAACTCGGCCGGCGCGGCATTGTCAGGATGCCCCTCCAGTTCGCTGCAAAGCATGAAAATCTCTTCGCGCTCCAGCGGCCCGCCCGCCAGTTCGTTGAGGCCATGCAAGATCCCAAGCCGCACCGTCACGCTGCTGCCGAGGCCGCGCGATTGCGGGATATCACCGCAAATCTGCCAGTGGAACTCGAACGGCTTTAACTCCGCAGTCTTGAAAAAAAGTGCGGCGGCTTTGGCGGCCATGGAGTGCGGATTCGGGTTGCCCCGGCGGACGGTGACCCGGTTGTAAAGACGCAACGCCACCCCCAGGCAGTCGTAGCCGGGGCCAAGATTCGCAGTGGTGGCAGGAACGCGTGTGATAACAGAATCCATAGGAAATGGGATAAGCATGGTCGAAGCCGCGCCAGATCGGAAGAAATTTTCGCATGACAATAGCAGAATGCGACGGGCCTTCAGCCCTCAATCTGTGAGGGTCGTAAACCCGCCCCAGCGCGATTAGGTTAAGCCTTCGATCGACGCGCCCTCCCGAAGCTGTGGAGGACCAC
>SESF01006366.1_pt1 | contig 14734 bp, 16 predicted proteins | sample 3171521 | NCBI WGS metagenome assembly SESF01 (sample SAMN10866945, study PRJNA518727) | freshwater metagenome | biome: subpolar coniferous forest; feature: holomictic lake; material: water; isolation source: holomictic Lake 227, 6 m and 8 m depth | place: Canada: near Kenora, Ontario | collected...
GTCTTGGTGGCATTTTTTAAATAGTTGGCTTTCTTGAAACGTCTTTCAGCGTTGGCCCCAACGCCAACAGCGGTTCCTAGACCACCATAAAGACCGCCGACTACGACCCCAGCACCAGTAGCTACATTACGACCAAAACGATGATAATCATCAATGTCATTATCGTTTTTCGTTGCTAATTTAATTAAACTCATGAAGAAGCTCCAACCCCTCTAACCGGGATAAGGCGGTCAAAAGCAAAGGCAATACTTTCAACCATGATTAATTGACCAGCGGATTGTGAGAGGTTATGATTATTGATTTTGGCCCCTTCCGCATAAACACCGCCAACGGCATTACCAGAAATATCTTGGAAATACATGCAAATACCAAATGGAGCTTTTAATCTGGTATCCCAAGCTGATAACCAAAGATTTGTATTATTATTAGCTTGCATAACCTTATCGGGATTATTCATAATGTTTTGCCAAGCATTAACGGTATAACTTTGAGCAGCACCAGTACCAGTCATCATACCAGTTAAGGCTAACGCTGTAGGATTACCATTATCATCATAAAGATTACCGTAAGCATATCTCATTAATGATGGACCATTATAAACTAAGCGGGACATTGAGCCACCGCCAATTGGCACACCATTTAAGATATGGACTCTAACTGAGCCAATCTCGGGTAAGCGTTGTTGAGGAATCTGCTGACTAATTGAGATATTGGGAGTTAAACCAACCTTCACAATATCAAAAGCGGCTGTAGCCGTAGCAGGGCCAAATCCAATTAATGTAGATTCGGCAGCGATGAATAGTCCCGGTGTGGCAAGATTTTCGTCTAACTGGACGAAATTTTCTCGCCAATTCCACTGACCAGTAGAATCACCGGTACTAGCACCCATCAGATCTGTAAGACTTAAGCCATTAGCCATGTTTTTCCACCTTAATTAACGTTTAAAGTAATGTTGATATAATTCGCAGGGAATCCAACTTCAACCGTTAAGCTGATATCAACAGTACCTAATGGAATGGTAAGATTCTGTCCATTTAACTGAGCAGCGATTTTTAAATTAGCGGAACTTAAAATCAAACTACCGCAATAAGGAGCAGAAGTATTTTGAGCAGTAAATAAATACTGGTCAAGTAAATCTGTTAATTGTGTAAGAAGATTTTGGGTGATATTGTACTTCCCGATATAAGGCTTAACGAGATTGTAGAGATCAAGGGAAACCTTATCAATAGCTTTTGTAACGCTGAATTCTTGCTTGTCTAATGCTGACGTATCTGTTGTGACTTGATGCCGAGAATAAATATTAGCACCAGGAGTATCTTGCACTAAGACAAAAACGCCAGCAGAGCTTAACTGATTAAGCTGAACTGGAGTGAAATAAGTATTCGAATAATAAAGCTTTTGAGGACCAGCAATCGGGAGATTAGTGAATGACTGTTGAGCTGGATAAGATGACATTGCGCCAGCAACAGCGGCACACAAAGCTGTACCATCTAAAGTAACAACTCCACCATTACCATCATCCCAATCAGCCTTGGGCGGCCAAACGCAAAGCACTCTATTACTGGCATGATTTGAGGCAAGGCTAGTTAAAGCCGCAATCTGTTCGTCTTTAGTATTAACATGAACAATATCATAAGTAAAAGAAGTAGCTGAACTAGCTAAACCAGTTGCAGTTACTTCAACCCCATTTAAGGTCGGGATAAATGTAAAACTGGTTCCTGCAATAGCAACGGAATTTATTAGCAAAGTATCATAGTCAACGCCCATAACTAATGGAGTAGAACCATTCACTAATAACCCAGATGAACTAGGCGTAACGGTCACGTTTGCAACCGTATCCCCAGGTACTACTCCAGCCGCAACTAACCCAGTTGCACCAGTGATAGAAATTGACATATTTATCTCCGATTAGCCAATAGCATGAGTATACTGTAATGATGCTTTTTTAACATTATAAAGGAAAGTAGCTTCATCTGTCACAGGAACAATAGCGGCTCTATAGAAAGATGGATTAGGCTGTGATTCAGTCTGAACATAAACGCTTAGATCCGCTGATTTGGTATTGTCCTGAACGCCATTAGGAGTCTCAAGGCCAGACCCAACAAATGTAATAAGGTATACATCTTGTCTAGTTGAAAGATGCTCTAATGCCGCTGCAAATGCCACTGTTGTATCATTGGGGGTGATATAGGCTAAACCTTGATTGCCAGATTTAGTCATGATCGTACCAAGATATAATCCTAATGGATTGCCAGCGTTAATATCCATATCAAGAGCAAGCTGAGTAGGATCATTGACAGAATAGAAACCAGACAAATCATTTCTTTGAGCGATATAAGACATTGCGAAGGAACTTGCTGAAAGCACAGGGAATGAACTAGATGTTAAGCTTGTGATGGTAATTGAAGACATATCAGAAAGGGTAGTAACAAAATCACAATCAACATTCCCAGCATTTCTTGTGATAGCATAAGCAACAGAGCTTAAAGCATAATTAATTGTGGCATTATTGGCTAAATTAATTTGAGTGGCAGGGGATACACTACTAACTACATATGAATTAGTTGATCCACTTGCTACTGTAATTGTTAAAATGTCTCCAGCCAAAACTCCGGTAGGAGCAGTTGAGGCAGTAAAATAGCCATTCCCAGCAACACCGCTACCAGTGCCATTGGCGATTTTAAGTTGAGCATTTTTAGCTGAAATCTTAACGGAAGAAGCGTCAGGCACAGCCAAAGCTTTTAATCCAGGGTATGTAAGCTTCTTGGCACTTACCACTGGAAGACTAGCTGTAAATTGAGAAGTGATAACCCCATCTATCACAGATTGCTTTAAACTGCCAATTAAACAAGGCAGCATAGAGGCAGAGGCTAATGAAGTCGTAGGCCCAACAAACTGTTGCGTTACTGAAGGGCTGGGAAGAATATAAGTCATAGTTGTTTCCTCAATTTATATGACAGAACTATTAACAGTTATTTCGAAGTTTTTCAATTGCTGTTCATCTAATAACTTGGCTGAATACTGTCTAGCCATTTGGACTTGTATCATTACACTAGCAATAAATGAGACATTTCCTTTTTGGAATATTTGTGGTGCAGTTATTGTTGGATTCGGAAATACCTGCATTTTTAAAGATCGTAATGGTCTAGCATCCATCGTCAAAAAAGCACTAACTAAAGATGCCAGGACTTCGCACTCCAAATCGCTCTCTGATAAACATTCTATCACGATTGGGAAAGAAATTAAATCCTGATAATTTGTAATGCTCCCATTTTCTGTGACACTTTGTACCCTTCCCTGTCCTGAAGTACTATTAACTCCAGTAAGGATATTTCCTCTAGAGACAAAAATTGCGGGACGTTTAGATCTGTATTTAGTTTCCCAATCGTAACGAGTTGTAACTAATACAGAATTATAAGCATCCGTTTTATTTAGCTCATCTTGATATACATTAAATCCTAGTTCTTTATTTGCCTCTAATACGGTACGCAGATATAAAACAATAGCTCTTACAGCATAGCCACCGGGATTAAAATTAGAGCTATAAAGTAATTGTTTATAATCCATTTCAACGGTTCCATTCTCTGCGGAATACTGAGAATTCATCTAATGTATAAGCGTTAGGATCTACAGGTATTAATTGCTCTGCTCTATCTGGAACGACTTGAGTTAATATGAGTAATTGTCTAGTAACGGCATCTTGAATAGTACTTGGAGTAGCTGCCGTAACAATATATCTTACATCTGGATTTTTCAAAGCAATAATAATATCGCCATTTTCAATGATTGCATCGCAACTAGTCCAGGCACTTACTTGAATTGATTCAGTTACTTCGTACTCATTTTTATCAATGGTTTTTTGTGCAGGATCAAAGTTAACATGAATTTTTACGGGAGCAAAGAACCCCCCGCTATATGTTGTGCCAAAACAAGCAGGACATTTTGATCGTGTTATTTTTCTATCAATAGAGTCATAACAATTATTGCATCTAGGCCCAAACTTCCGTTTAGCATAATGTAAACAATCTCTACCATTCAATCTTCTTAAAAGAAGCTGTTGTTGTTTTTTGATATATCGTGAAATATAGTTATCTTGCTCATCTGCTAAACAAACGAGATTACTAAATGTTTGTATGCCATCATGAATACCAACGACTCTATAATAAAGTCTTTGATCGGCCATCCCACGTTGAGTAATTGTGTCTACAAAACCAAAAGCATGAATAGGATCTTCAAATAAATTTACCCAAGATCCTTCGGCAGATTCAGATATTTGAACTAAAAATGTAAAATAATTTATATCTTCTCTTACATCGGGTTCTGCTTCCCAATAGAGGACTGTTTTATTGTAATCTATTTCTCTAGTGTTTAGAGATAATCGCATTAGAACCTATTTCTTCCATTAAAGTTTTGTCGAGCAATGCGCCAATTCGGGCTGTATGGCTTTTGATAAATTCCATATCACCACGATCAGCAGGATAATAACCAGTAAAGATTAAATCTAAACTATTCAATTTATTGGCAGCATCTACTTCACCGATAAAGCTGGCATCCAGGGTCTTAAACTTTCCTACTCTGTCACGGATAAACTCTGTGGCATAATCAAAAAATTTAGGATTTCGAAGTGCGGGTGCAAGATATTTTAAATGGATTACTAAAGCATTATCCATTGGTCTAATAACTGCTTCGAAAGTGTAACATTTCATCTTCTCAGAAAATAGGTCAACCAAATTCTGAGATTCTGTTTCACCCCTGGAAGTCCACTTTTCCATAGCTTCTTTATCTTTATTAGATAATTTTAAGCCATGAACGTTTTGCTGTTCCTTCATCTTCTTTAACTCTGACACCACAGACTCCTACAATTTAGGTTTAACTGCAACGATTTCATTATCTTCAATGACATTCCCATTAACGGGTTTGATATAGATCACAATCCTATAATGAAATGGCGTTACTTTATCTTTTGTACAAAAGTCTTCAGCAAAAACCATCTTAATTTTTTTCTCCAGATGGTCTGAAGCTAATTTATCATAATCTTCTAACCCATTCCGTAAGCCTAGAATTTGTCCAAAAAATTTGCCCTTAAGTTTCTGACGGTCATCCAATTCATATTTTTCTAAATATTGGCAAACAACATAGGGGTCGCCTAGTTGATCCAACTTAATTTCTTTGTTCAATAAGTTGTACTTAAAAGGGCTGTTAAAACATTTTTCCAAAATGGTAGTAAAGTCATTCAAATTTTGAGTATTAGTAAGTTCTAAAAAAGCGGAGCAACTTCTAATCTTTGGACTGGCTTCCATATCTTATCCTTAGTCTACACTAGTCTTTTTGAATTTAAACCAATTTTTAACTGGCAACTCTTTTTTCCATTGAATTGGCTCGTTCATATAGGAAGACATATTGTTAAAGTTCTTAATACGTTTTGCTCTATCGGCAGGTAAGGAAGTAAATGTCTTAGACATTAATTGTCCAGATTTTCTAGCCCACCCTTTATTAGCTTTAACTAATTGAGTTTTCCAATAATCGTTTTTAAAATATACATCATGTATTTTAGCGGCAGTTCCAACTGGACCTTCTCTTAGCATTTTAACGCCCTTATTGCCAGCCATACCTACAAGTCCACCAGAAACACCACCTTTAATACCTTCCCAAATACCACTCTCATCATCATGCTTAGTAAGAATCTTATACCCAGCACCGGCCCCAGCACCATATAACGCTAAATTATGTGGGGCTACTTTGTCTGCTCCGGTCTTTAAAGCTTTGCTTACTTTTAAAGAACTTTCAATAGCGGGGATATCATATCTCCCACTGTTATCTATAATCTTATCAAGAACCCCTCTGAATATGCGGCTCTTTTTCATTTGTTCTTCGGTAGTACCTAAGCCAAAGTTCATTGTTTGACCCATAGCTGCATCTAAAATAGATGAGCCAATACGAGTAGAGTCAGCTACGTATCCATTGCGTAATCTATTAACAGAATTAGAATAAGTAGCCAATGCTAAAGGTTGACCAATTCTTTTTCTAATTGGTCCAACATTAACCGACTTTAAAAACCATTCTAATGGATGACCACTTTTAGCTGCCAATACTCCAGGACCAGCCAGAAGTCCAGATAACCCAACAGAAACAAGTGGATTCATGGCAGGGATTAAAAAAGCTGCCGTTTTATTTAATTGATGAACTTTGTTTTTCATGCATTTTCTCTTGGGCATAGCTAGTTTAATTAAGCTCATGCTTGTACCTTTTCAGGCGATCTTTTGCCCGGTTTTACGGTAGGCTGTGGAGTTAAATCAATACCATGCATTTGCGAAACTACTGCATTAAATTGTTGTGGGCTTTGCTGTTGTAATTGAGTAAGTGTTTGTTGTCTTTCCCCTGGATTCATACTTTGCAATTTATTTACGATACCAGTGACAGTCTGCATTACTGCGCCATTTATTAATTGACCAGAAGCAGATTGAGTATGATCGTTTTGAATCTTGCCAACATCCAATTGTGTGTTTACATTATCAACAGCATTTTCTTTAGATACTTCAGCACTTACCTTGGCCTGAACAACTTGACGAACACGCTGGATAGTAGCCAGATCTTTTTCTTCTGTTGTAATTTGTTCAGCTTCTTTTGAAAGATTAATGCCATTCCCAACTTGGCTTAATGAAGTCGTTTCACTAATACGACCAGTAGCACCAAGCTGCAATAACATATTAATCTGCTGAAGATCATCTGCCATCTTAAAGGGGGATAATTTGACTTCTGTAGGGGGAGTAATGCGAGACATTTTAGCTGCATAGTTAACCAAGAACTTAAGAAATTTATTTTGTTTGTTAATATAATAAAGGAAAAGATTCTCTAACATTCTTAAGCTAACGTTTGACCCACTCCAAGTCATACCGCCATAGATTAATTCAGGAGGTACGCCCATCTGCGTAAGGATGCGCCGATCCTGTAGCTCTATTTCTTCCCTAAGAGAGAGGTTCTTACCCTGCCCTCCTATAGCCTGATAGCCTAGAGGGAACGGCAGAACACCAATCTCGTTTGGGTCATTCTGCTGTCTTTTCAAAACCGTTAAAACAGAAGAAACCCATGAGCCACCATCTAATTGTGACAATGGATCACGACCACCAGGAGTAGCTGATGGGAATAAGAATCTATTAGGGATTAGATGATCAGAAGCGATAGTCTCTTGAGCCTTTCTTAATACAAAGCTCATAAAGATATCTTTCCATGCCGAGAAGAAGAAAGGTTTGGCTAATCCTTCCCATTCAGGCTCCGTAATAGTTTCGTGCTTATAGTGGAACGTCATATCAGCTGGAAGTTCAATCACAGCAGCATTAGAATTTTGCTTACAGGCAAGAATAAATGTATATGGAACATTGGCAACCATGAAACGATCACCAGTATTAATTGTCTTACGATATTTATCTTCTAGTTTATAATAGATTTTCTTCTTGCCTGCAATAGCTAAATCTCTAATCTTAATATTAGCAATAGGCCATCTGACAATCTTCAGATTATCAATAAACTCTTTGCCTTCATAATATTCATCCTTTACTTCCATGATTCCGTTATATTTACATTGCTTATCATGGCATTCACAGATAAACCTAAAATTAATAAATTTCCATTTTAAGGGTTTATCTTCATAGTTATCATCGTTAATACAATGCATTTTATATGTATTACACTTAGGGCAAACTAAATATCTTTTGAATGGAGGGACGATGGTTACTATACAATTACCAAAGGTATAATAATCCTTCCCATTCATAACAAGCTCATCCATAGCATTTAACTTATCGTTAAGCCATGAAGCCCAATCATCTTTATGCTCACCAATATCGCCAGTTACTATAGCATGAGTAATTGGGTATCTTGCCATCGTATCAGTAATACGATTAAGCAAACCATGTGATTCATCTAATATAATACACCATTTGAAAATCTCCGCCATTGTGCGGGGACGTTCAAAGTGTAGCATGTTGAAAAAGCGCAATGGATAATCAACCCCATTGGAGGGGTAACGCCTCATAAATCCATCGTAAGCCATTCCACTAGTATTAGATGGTAACATGTTTTACCTATGCTTCTAAATACTTCTTGACAGCCACATGCTTTAATTCTTGCATCTTTTGTTCGTCTTCATCCAAGTCAATCTCTTCTTGTAATTCTTTTAAAGCTTCTTCTGCAAACCTGAGATTATCGGGAAGCCTATGCCAACCTTCTTCATGAGCAATGTGAGCAACATACTGGACAATCTCATTATTCCAATCGTGTTTTAATGTCTGTAAAGCTTTAGCTATGACCAAAATACATGGAGGTTCAAAAGTCTCCATGTTTGGTTTAATGTCATTTAATACAAAACAAAGTTTTTCAAATGTGGTTGAGTTAGAAAGCATTCCAGGGTTATGTTTTAATGCGTTCAATGCAAATTGTTTTTCTAATTCTAACTCTGAAAGTCTACCCTCATTTAAAAGAACGATTGTTTCGTTGTCGATATCATCCATGATTTGCCCTACGAATCACTATTACTTTAACATGATCAGGGGCTTCTCGTAAAGCGGCAATAGGGTCATGTTTTAATTTAGCAATAAAACTATCTTCAAAGTCATTTGCTAAACTATCGAAATTGAAATTATGTAAACGTGATGGCAGGATGCTTTCGTGACCACAGTGAACGGCATCTTCTTCATAATGATCATTACCAAGTAATCCCATGAAAGGATCTTCTAATTCGTTATCATACATTTTATCTAAACCGGCCTTGCTATCGAAGTGCAGTAAAGCCTTAGCCACATTTTCAGGGACATGTGATTTAGCTTCATGCTGCATTTGCAATAAAGCGTGTCTTTCGGGTGCGCCATGATGGAAGTATCCCATACGAGCAGCAAAAGCATTCTCATAATTCTTACCAAAATGATCGGAAGCGTAATGCTTAACCATCTGGTGCATATGATGATGTTTACCTAAAGCATAAGCTTGATGAACGATCTCTTTAGCCTTGGCCCTACGCTCAGAAACCGGTAGCCGCTTATAGTTATTAATGAACTTGTTCATTTCCATTGATAACACATGGAGCGAATCAATTTCATCCTCTTCCGCAGCAATTTTAACCAAATTATTCAGCGGCAACTCAAAGGCTCGATAAGCGTCATCAATTCTATCTTCGATAACGCCCCTAAGAGGTTCGTCAATTTCCTTTGCGAACTTCTCAAAATATGCATGACTGAGCCATGTATGCTCTGGAGTATGAATCGGGAAATACCGATTAACTCCATCGCTATAAGCAAAAGCACCATCAGCCAATTTGGTCAAATCTTGGCTAACGATATTTTCTTCTGCTTCTTTAATAAAGTCAGGCATGATATCAGAAATGATACCAATGCGATATTTGCCTAACTGATCGTGGATATGGTCTGTGAACATTTAATCCTCGCTATATAGAAGAAACAAAAATATCAAATGATTCGATGCTGTGGCTCCATCCAGCCGCATCACCAATAACTGTGATATATTTACCTGGAAGTAAAAGCATCGGGACAGATGTATTAATACTGCCACTATAGTCTGTGTTTGAAGTATCCCCAAACAACGTATCTATACCACTTTTACTAACTACTAGTCCGTCATTCAAAATAGCCACATGACTTACTATAGAATCGGAAGAGTGTCTTGCTGTTGCTGTCATTTTCATAGATGCCCAAACATTGACTAATATTGGGGTACTTGAGTTGTTCTTAATCCCAGTAGCATCTATAGTTAATGGACTAGTGGTTGGATAAGAGAATGGAGTTACTGAAGTCATATTTGGAGCAGTACCACCAGTTACGGACATTCCCTTTAATGTTAAGAGAAATTTAGCAGTAGCAATACTAGTATAAGTTTTCAAAAATTGATAATTTACTAAGTCGTAATCATTTGTCATTATTCCATTATATGTAATTTCACCACCAGTAAAATGTAATATTGCCCCATTGATATTATCTGAGTCTCTTAGAATGGCTCGTTGGGCTAAGGTGAATACTGGATTGATAGCACTTTGGACGTATCCAACATTTACCAAATCAGTTGAGGCAGACATATTGCCACTATGAGTTATGCCGCTTCCTCTATTAATAGTAGCATGGAAAGTTTGCTTACCATTAATGCCACCATTATAAGCGCCAAAATTATAATTACCAATAAGCTCATCGGAAGTGCCGGGTCTAATGATAGAGAACAACTGTCCAGGAGCTTGAGTTGGGAAAACTACAGTTGTTGCATTCGGACAAATAACTTGTAAAATTGTATTGCTTCTTATATCAAAAACTTCAGCAGAGATATCACCTATTTTAATCAAGTTCCCAATTTGGACCTGAGATAAAAATACTGTAGAAGTTCCAGTTATCTCTTGGACATAATGCAAGACACCATTAGAGTCAACCCCGGTAGCAATAGTAGAGCCTATTGCTACTGTTCCAGTCCCTAAAAGAGAAGAAGTGGAAGCTTGAGTACTTAATTGCGATGTTGTATTAACTTTTCCAACTAATTGAGTTTCTATAGCTGTAAGTTCTTTTTTTAATTCGCTTATTGTGCCAGATAAATATTTAATAGCATCCATTGCTGAATACAAATCGCCATTTTTAATTTGGTCAATTATTGTTTGTAGTTGCATTATTTATTGTCCCGGCTAATTATGGGAGGGGAGCAAAAACAGGAGAAGTATAAGTTATATTACCATAAACAAGAATACGTGTTCGTAATGCATCAAATAAATTATTCACTGGGTTTGTTACATATACCGTAAGAAGGATTGTACATAAAGGAGCAGCGCCAAGTTCACGATATGTATTGCTAGGATAGCTAACAGTTAAAACACCGGTAGTAGGGTTTATCGTACTTAAAGTACAACCATTAGTGGCTCCATTGATCACGGTCATACTATATAGACAAACGCCAGAGCCATAAACTAGCTCAGGAATTCCTGATAAAACATTGTTCGATGTAGTGGCAGATATAATAGGAGAACCAGATGCCAAAGTTGAGTATATCATAGCGGCATTTGGATTAGGGGAGTTAAAAGTGGCTATGCCAATAGGGAAAACAGCTCCACTTAAGGTCTGTGGACCAACACCGTCAGCAGTTAAGGTTCCAACTATATACACACCTGTTTTTTCTCCGAAGATTGGAGGTTGCGCTGCTTGTGTGTTTAAGTTTATCCATTGCATCCCTCCCGAAGAATTTACGGAAAGGTATTGACCAGCATTTGCAGATTGTGGTTGAGGGATTTGGACTAATGAAGTCCATTTTAAAGTTGGGATAGTTTCGGTAGACAGTTGTAGAAAGTCTCCACCATTGCCAGTATAGCTTGGTAAATTAGCTCCACTACCGCCACTACTACTTCCGCTACCGCCAATCCCAAGAGTGGCATTTACATAGGCTTGCAAAGTAGCAAAGTTGACAACTGAATATGGGTCACTAAAAGAAACTGGCAAAATATTTTCATACTGTAAAATAGAACCCTTAGTAAATTTAAATGTAGGAACACTAGAAACTGAGATGCCAGCCAATCCAAAAGTTGTAGATAATGTGACATTTTGAGTAAGAACATTGTTCAAAGGTTTATTTAATACAACATTAGTTGTGTAATGGTCATTTAATTGTACATAAGCAGCAGTATTAATAGCTAAACTAGTATTAAGATACTGTATAGCATCTGTATTAGATCTAATTAATCCCAATAAGGCTTCTTCTCTTACTTGTAATATCATGCTGTGACCGTCCAACCTGTCATTACATAAGTTCTATAGTATTTATAATCTCGAAGATAATCGGGGACTGTAGCTGTTGAATCAAAATCTGTAAGATAGGGATTAGCATAATTTTGCAAAGTTCTATTAATTTTGACTTCCGCTATATTAAAGAGCTGAGTATAAGTAGTAGGAGAAGAGATATGAAAACTTGGGGCCATAGCTTCAATAGATAATTTGGTTAATAAGCTAACGGTTACTGGAGTTTGTGGAGTAAAGGTTCCATTTCTTAAAAGTAATCTAGTAGTTGTGAAAGTCGTTCCAGTAGTAGCATCTACAGTGCTATAAGTATAATTGACTTTTAAAGCAACGTTATTTCTTGTTATGCTTCTGTATTTACCTGTATATAATGTCATTACAGAAGAAACGGTTTGATCGGCATTATAAGTAACTGTAGCTGTAGCTGGATCTAAAGATACGTTCGCCGCAATAGCTAAATCAATAATATCTGAAAGATAACGATCAGTAAAGCTATATTTAATTAATAGGTTAGTTACCGAGTCCCAAGCTGTATATGCTGCTTGATAGATAGATTTTAAAACTTTATTAATTGTTGTTGAAACCAGGGGTCCGTGAAAAACAATATTTGTTACACTGGTAACGTCAATGGGATTTAGCCAACTATTCTCAACTTGATTCGCATAATTAACTGTTAAATAGATATCCGTGTAACCATAGCTATCTGTGATCCTTATCCGTCGAGCTAATCCAAAATAAATATTAATCGCAGGTTGATTAAAAGTAACTGTTAATAAAGCGGCATGAGAATCAGTTGGGGTGACAGCAACGGTGTAAGGTAAGTCGGTAGTAATAATATTAGTGTTGGTTGGATCATATTGAGAACATGTTAATGAAGTAGAGGCAGAGCCGCCTTTATAAAAAAGATTAATCTGAGCATGAGCAGAAAGGCCGATAGCAAGCTTTGATGCGTCTATTGAATAATAAGTATCTATAAACTGTGCCATTATAACCTCACGATATATCTAGAACCTTCAAGATAAAAAGGCCCACTGTAAAAACGTGTAATTTTTTTGTTACTATCAATGCCGAAAACTTCGATAAAACGAACCCGATCTTCATCAGAAGGATTTGGAGTTAAAAATAAAGTGTCTTTAGGTTCGATCAAAACATTTATAGTATTTTTAATTTGATTAACATCATTATCGTAATCTACGACAATGTTATTCGTACTAAATTTTTTCTCTATTAAAAGAGTTTCTTGTTCTACTACAACACAAATTAAATCAATGTATTTTGATAAATCAACTGCCTCTCTTTTGAGATAATCTGTAAAGATCTTAAACTTTATTTTACAGTCTGTACCTTTCGTAACTTGTATAATCATTAATACCTCGGGATCAGTCTTTTCAAGTTCACAATGATATTATCGAATTTCGCAAAATCACCGGAAAAATATTCCGTAAGTAATTCATCACAAATATCTTTTTCAATTTCAAAGAAAAAGATAAATCTACCTTGTTCTGCCTTTTCGGGTTTCCCAACTAATTTGAATCCTCGTAAAATTAAGAATCCAGCAAAGCCCAAATTGGAAACTGAGTTTTTAGTTGCAATCATTAAGACACCACGACAGTAGCCCTATAAGGAGTATAACATTAATCAGTCAACATATCAGTGAATTCTTTGTTAAGACGTTCCTTTTCTTGAGCCCGATTATAAATATATTCATCAACACCAATAGCATGAGTATCTGGTTTAAAGTGTCGTTTAATCTTACCAAGCAATCCTAATCTTGGTGAAGATAAATACTGAACAACTTTTACATTGCGTTCTGCTTGAGGCAAGGATTCATGAGATTTAAAACGAGCTGTTCGTCCAATTGCTTGATTAGTTTTTTCAGGATTCCAATTACTCTCAAGCACACCCATGAACTTAGTACCTTTTAAATCTAATCCTTCTCCACCTGCGGGAGATAATAGCAATGCTTTAAGTTTGCCCTTATTATAATCATGGACCATTTTATGACGGTCTGAGTCTTTCTGCTCTCCAGTAAATTCACCATATGGAATCTTGGCCTGTTTCATTGCTCTGGCGACTGGACTAATACCAGAATCTAAGAAATTAGAATATACAACAGATTTAAAATTTGGATCGTGTTTAGTGCCATGCATAATGTCGTGCATTAAAGCTTGGATTTTTGGAGTTTGATGAGAATCCCCGAATCCTTCGGTAGAGTTACTAGCTTGTCTTGCTCCGATTAAAAAAGCATTAATATTACGGGATTCTGCTCTGCTAGTAGGAAGATTATGTTTTATCTTCCATTTTACCCAAGCTGGGACTTTATCAAAAGTATAATCATAAATTTTATTCTGTTCTTTGCTCATTTCAATACGTTTAATAGATTTTTCAACGCTTGGGATATGTGTCTTGTATTCTTCGTCACCCTTAAAGGTGTTCACATACTTAGATGTAATCTTTTTAAATTCTTTTAAATTTTTAGGTTCTTCAACTACCCCTGGTTTGCGTCCAATAATGCGCCCAATTAATCCAGGAGAGACTTGGCGTTCGTGGATGAATCTATGACGAAATTCTTTTTCGTTGCCAAGGACAGGTTTCCCCACGGCAGTATTAACTAACTCGCCAATTTCAGTGGGATGATTTTGTGCAAGTGAACCAGTTAATCCCATAAACTTTTTAACCTGTGGTCTAACTTGTCTAATAGATTCAGACAACATTGTATCTGGATCTTTAGTCCGATGAAACTCATCGGCTATCATTAATTCTGGTTTATATTTGTCGATGAAATGTTGTGGGTTCTTACGAAAACGCTCATAAGAAAGTAAATGATAATTCTTATCGTTTATATTAAACTTCTTTAATTCTTTATGATAATTGCCAAGCAAAGAAGCTGGAGCTATAACGAGTTTAGAGCCAGGAGTTTCTTCCCCAGCCTGTATAGATGTAATTGTTTTTCCAGAACCCAATCC
>SESF01013694.1_pt1 | contig 14734 bp, 15 predicted proteins | sample 3171521 | NCBI WGS metagenome assembly SESF01 (sample SAMN10866945, study PRJNA518727) | freshwater metagenome | biome: subpolar coniferous forest; feature: holomictic lake; material: water; isolation source: holomictic Lake 227, 6 m and 8 m depth | place: Canada: near Kenora, Ontario | collected...
TTTTGCGGTTGGTATGAGACGTTTTGGGCACACTGACCTGTCGTGCTTCCGCGGGGGCATCATGCGTATCGTGCTCAGCTAACGATGCGGCTACAGTCAGGTTGCCGGGTTCACCTTGATCCACGGCGACCCTCGTTCTCGGCTCGTTCAACGGCACACCACATATCAGCGCCGACTTTACTCCAGTCACTGCACAGTGCCGCGTGGTCGTCGGTTTCAAAATTTGAACGATCATCCGGGAGCGGGTCGAACGCCAACCCGACGCCAATAAGGAACTGGCGTGTTTCAGGTTTTAGCTTCGTCAGGCGTCTATATAAGCGTCCCATGGCTTTTCTCTCAAATCGTCGCTTTTCTCTCAAATCAGCTATAATAATCCGACTATAGCCGCTAATAAACACATAACCCATGACGCCGCGCGGCAGCAAGTCGGAAAAAGCCGTATCCGCCCCTTGACTTCAGCAAGGCCGCTCTTGAGCAACAACTATAGTCCGGTGTTCCCTTACCGCCCCTCACCGCTGATCGCCTTGGCAAGACAAGCCAGCGGCGTTGCCGAGTCGAATCGATCGAGTGTTAGGGCCGGGCGACGGCGCCAATTGGGGTGCCGGTCGATGGTGCCGGGCAGGTTGGGTTGCTCCGCTTCCGACAGGACATCTTCGATTTGAACCATGAGCAGACGGCTCGGACTTTTGGCCAGAAACCGATAAATCGCGATCATCAATTCATCGCCCCAGGCCGGCAGTCCATGGCGTGGATGCAGGGAATCGGGCAGCACGCCCGCGCGCTCCAGCGCATGAAGCAGGCGCCAGCGGTCGTGATCGCGAGAGCCGACTTCGCCCTCTTGCATTTCACGGGTCGGGTAAAGGCCGAGCTGAACCCGCCAGCGCAGGTCGACGCCTTGCCAGAAGCCCTTCAGGGTCGCCAGATCATGCGTGGTTGCCGTGATCAGGGCGCTTTCGGGATAGGCTTCGGGCGGCAGGAAGTTGCCGTCATGGCTGCGCTCGAAATACATCACCCGGCACGACAAAATTCCGGCGCTTTGCATTGCCGGGCGGAAGCCGTCGGGCACGGTGCCCAAATCTTCGCCGATCACGACGCAACGATTGCGGCGCGACTCCAAAGCGATCAGCCGGACCATATCCTTTAGCGGATAGATCATATAGGCGCCGATCTCCTTGCCGGGTGGAATACAGTAAAGATGCTGAAGCGCCATCACATGGTCGATGCGCAGCACCCCGGCATGGCGCATGTTGGCCCGCACCATCTCGATGAACGGGCGATAGGCCGCGTCGCGCAACCCGTGCGGCGACATCGGCACCAGCCCCCAATTCTGGCCGTGCAAGTTAAAGTGATCGGGCGGTGCTCCGACCCCGGCTCCGGGAGCGAAAACCGAATGATCGGCCCAGGCGGCGGCCCCGCCGGCATTCACCCCGACGGCAAGATCGCGATAAAAGCCGAACGGCAGCCCGGCAGTCTTTGCGCAGGTGGCAGCCGCGCCTAATTGTTCATCGGCCAGCCATTGCAGATATTGGAAGAAGGCGATGCGCTCGGCGTGTTCGCGGGCAAAGGCGGCGACTTCGGGGCTGGCGGGATCACGGAAAGCGTCCGGCCAGTCCTGCCAGTTCCAGCGATTCGGGTCGGTGCTGAAGAAATGCTCATGCAGGGCTTCGAACAAGGCGAAGCGTTCCAGTGCCGGACCTTGTTCCGCCAAAAATTTGTGGAAGGCCTTCACCCGGGCGCTCGACACCGGCGCCTTCAGATGGCCCTGAGAGAAAGTCTTATACAAAAGCTCCAGCACCGGCCGCTTAAGCGCCGCTACCGCCGGGTAATCAACCAAATCGGTTGCGCGGGCGGCGGCAAGTGCGCGCTGAAATCCGGGACTACCGATCAGGTCGCGCGCCTCGGCGCATTCGGCCAGTTCGGGCACGGCAACCGGGTCGATGTAAAAAATGTCGAGAAAGCCGCGATGTGAGGGCGAGTACGGGCTGTAATGCCCCGGATCCTCCGGAAACAGGGCATGCAGCGGGTTAAGTCCGACCATGCCGGCGCCGCGTGCCGCCGCCAGCTCGCCAAGCCGGGCAAGATCGGTGAAATCGCCCATGCCCCAATTACCGGCGCTGCGCAGACCGTAGAGCTGAACCCCCAGTCCCCAACTGCGCCCGCCCGGCACGACTTCGCTCGGCGATAAGCAGCGATCGGGCGCGCGCACCAAACTGCACGACGCGGTTTCCTGGCCCCGAATGACGGTCAGTGTATGGTAACCGAGCGGGGGCCGGACCGGGAGCGGCATGGTCCGCCGGCTAAACCCCTTGCCGTCAATGGTGGTTGTCGCCTCGACGGTAAGCGTTCGAGGCGATACGGTTCCTTCGTGACGGGTGCCGTTTTCCTCGACCAGCGCCCAGGCAAGCGGAAAGTCCTGTCGGGAGTCAGGCAGAGCGACCGGCACGGACACCGGCTCGGCCTCGCCCAGCACCACGACCGGCGGCAGCAAACGGCGCCACGGCGCCCGTTCAAGCCGGGACAGGCTGGCCTCGATCTCCGCGGCACTGCCGGCCGGCAGCCCGAAAGCGCCGAGCAGGGAAACCTTGGTGTCCGGGGGAATATCGTAGCGATGGCCCCAGATGTCGTAGAAGAACGGCTCGATGCCGGCCAAATCGGCCAAGCGGCCCGGATCCGATGCGGAGGTCAAGGCACGATGTCCCGTAGCTGGTGCGCTGCAATGCAGCATGCTTCTATATACCCTGCCCGCCGGCACTTTTGGCAAAAATTCGTTTAGTCTATACTTTAAGTCCGAGAGAAGGGGTCCGCCCCGCATTGCGCTGTGGCTCCCGCCGGCCACTATGGCTATAGTCGCGCCCCATGATCGAAATTTCCGGCCTGTCCAAGGCGTTCGGAAGGGTGGAGGCTGTGCGCGGATTGTCGCTCACCGCCGGCGACGGTCGGATTACCGGCCTGATCGGACCCAACGGCGCCGGTAAATCCACCACCTTCCGTGCTGTGTTCGGCGTACTGCGGCCCGATGCCGGGCGCGTGAGCGTGGACGGTCTCGACATCGTGACCGAGCGTATCGAGGCGCAACGGCGGATCGGTGCGCTGCCCGATGTGCGCGGCCTGTATCCGCGTCTGACCGCGCGCGAGCATATTCGCTATTTTGGCAATCTTCACGGCCTGTCGGGACCGGCGCTGAATGCGCGTATCGATGCGCTGGTCGAGTTGCTGGAAATGCAGGGCTTTGCCGACCGCCGCGCTCGCGGCTTTTCGCGCGGGCAGGAGCTGAAGGTTGCGCTCGGGCGGGCCTTGGTTCATGAACCGGCCAACCTGATTCTCGACGAGCCGACCGCCGGGCTCGACGTGGTCAGCACCCGCGCGGTCCGTCGGCTTTTGCGCACCATGCGCGACGCCGGCCATTGCATCCTGATTTCAAGCCATTTGATGTCTGAAGTCGGCGCGCTATGCGACCGGCTGGTGATCATCGAGCAAGGCCGCGCCTTGGCCTCCGGTACGCCCGAGGAATTGTGCGCTTGGATCGGCACCTCGGATCTGGAGGAAATGTTCGTGCAGGCTCTGGCCCGCGCTCAGTCGGAAAGAGAGAGCGAATCATGCCGTCTCTAAAGCCGCCGTCTCTGAAGCCGAGGGGCGAATTGTGGCCCTGGTGGCGGCGCTGTCTGGTCGTGTTGCGCAAGGAGATGCTCGATCATTTGCGAGACCGGCGCAGTCTGGGGTTGGCGCTGATTTATCCGCTGCTCGGACCGCTGGTTATCGGCATGCTGCTGGCGGTGTCCGCGGAGTCGATGCGGAACAGCGGACCGGGTGTCCGGGCGGTAACGGCCGCAACCCGTGGTGCCGATCAGGCGCCTGAATTGGTCGAGTATCTGAGCCGGCGCAAGGTCACGCTGGTACCCGCCGGTGAGCGAGACCCGGTGGTACTTGAGATTCCAACCGGTGCCGCCCGCGATGGCCACTATTCGGTACGCTTGCTCTACGACATTAACAGCGCGGCGGCGTCCGGTGTCGCCGCGCAAATTGCCGAGTTGATCACCGCCTATGGTCGCACGGTGAGTGAACGGCAGCTTGCGGCCCGCGGGCTTGATCTATCGATTCTGCAACCGGTCACGATCGAGCGGATCAACATCGGCCGGCGGCTGAATATCGCCATGCTGTTTTATAATTTGATCCCGCCTTTGGTCGTGTTCATGATTTTTCTCGGCGCGGTCTATATTGCGCTGGATGCCACGGTCGGAGAGCGTGAACGCGGGACGCTGGAGCCTTTGCTGACCGCTCCGGTGCGGCGCTGGGAGTTGCTGCTCGGCAAGGCCGGTGCCGCGTTTTTATTCACGGTTGCAACGCTGGCGCTTAATTTGATTGCGTTCCGAGCGGTGCTCTCTCTAATTGCCGTCAACGTGCCGGGGCTGGAAGCGCCACCCGGCTCGGGTGTGTTTCTGCTGATGTTCGTGATGGCGCTGCCGGTGGTGGCGCTGTCGGTTACGGTTCAGCTTGTCGTTGCCGCTATTGCCCGCAGCATGAAGGAAGCGCAGATTTATCTGGGCTTGCTCCCGCTGGTTCCGGCGCTGCCAGGGGTCGCCGCCGCCATGGCGCCGACGACGCCGGGCTTGTGGGCGTCTTGTTTCCCGGTGTTCGGTCAGATGGTCAGCTTCGGCCGACTGATTACCGGAAGCGGGCTTGACCCGTTGCAGCCCTTGCTTTCCGCAGTTGTTACACTTGCCGTGGCCGCCGCCATCTTCCGCTGGGCGATTTGGCTTTATGAACAAGAACGCAATCTGTCGGCGGACTAATGCTAATAAAGAGGCTTCAGCCATGGGTGCGATAAATTCGGTGGAAGCCGGTTCGAACCGGATCAACAGTCTGGATACTTTGCGTGGCATCGTCATGATGCTGATGGCGCTTGACCATGTCCGGGATTTCTGGTGTCCGACCGGGTTTTCCGCATCCAATCTGGCCTTGACTTGGCCTGAATTATTCATGACCCGGTGGATTACCCATTTCTGCGCTCCGGTTTTCATTTTCTTGGCCGGGGTCGGAGTCTGGTTTTATCAATCGAACCGCAAGGCCTCGGCCGGAGAGGTTTCCCGGTTTCTATTGTCGCGCGGGATTTGGCTGATTTTCCTGGAGCTGACGATCATCAACTTCTTTTGGCAGTTTGGTTATGATCATATCAAGTTCGGCGTAATTTGGGCCATCGGTTGCTCGATGATCATTTTGGCGCTATTGGTTTATCTTCCGCGCGCCGTGCTGATAGCGGTCGTCGTGGTATCGATATTCGGTCATAATCTGTTGGATGGCTTGAATCCGGCCGATTTTGGCGAATTCGGCTGGCTTTGGCGGGTTTTGCATGTTCCCGGCTTTTTCAGCTTCAGCGATGGTCCGGGGGTTTCAACGATCAAGGTCATCTATCCTTTGATTCCCTGGTTTGGTGTGATCGGGCTCGGTTATCTCATGGGACCGCTGTTTCAGCGTCCGAGAGCTGAAAGAGAACCCTTGCTGATTTTTCTTGGCGCCGGTGCCGTGATACTGTTCATCGTGCTACGCGCGTTTAATCTTTACGGCGACCCGGTGCCGTGGTCGACACAGCCTCGGGGCGATATTTTTACAGTTCTTTCCTTTATCAATGTCACCAAATATCCAGTTTCACTGCTTTACTTGTTACTTGCGCTCGGTCCGGTATTGATGCTCTTGCCGTTGTTGGAGCGCTGGACCGGGGCGGCCCGGAATGTCGTGGTAACTTTTGGCAAGGTGCCTTTCTTTTATTATATTCTTCATCTTCCCTTGATTCATGTTACCGCCCTGATCTGGAAATTGGCGGTTTTCGGTGTTGATTTCAGCGGCGCCGCCGGGCCGAACCAGTTTCCTCCGACCTATCACCCGAGTCTGATTCTTTGCTACAGTGTCTGGCTATTGACGATCATGGTACTCTACCGGCCATGTCTTCGCTTTGCGCGCTACAAGGCCGCGAACAAGGCTTGGTGGCTCAGTTACTTCTAAATAACCGTCCGGGACGTTTTGGTCATGCCCTCTGATACCATGCTGTTTTCTGCGTTGGCCGGACTGTTATTGGTCGGGCTTGTCGGCACTATTATTCTCTTGGTGGCCGGACGCGAGAAGCTGTTGCGCGCTCAGGGCGAAGAACGTAAGCGCCTGGAAGAAAAGAGCGAGCGTATACAAACCCTCTTGGACAGCAGAACCCGGGAATTGCACGAAGCAAAAGAGTCGGCAGAGGAAGCGCTGCGCACTAAATCAGCCTTTCTGGCCATGATGAGCCATGAAATTCGGACGCCGATGACCGGAATAATCGGGATGGCGGATTTTCTGGTACAATCCCGGCTTGATGACAATCAACGAAGTTACGTCGACACTGTGCGAGCGTCGGCGCGTTCTTTGCTGACGGTCCTTAACGATATATTGGATTATGCAAAAATCGAAGCGAACCATTTGTCACTCGAGATCGCCACGTGCGAAGTCGTGCAGCTCTTGACGGAAACCGTTCGCCTGTACCGACCACGCGCAGAGGAAAACGGTTGCGCGATACTCATTGATTCCGGCGCCTGCGAAAGGCTGACGGTCAAGGGTGATCCGGTGCGGATTCGACAGGTGCTCGGAAATCTTATCAGTAACGCGATTAAGTATACCAAACAGGGCCGCATTTTAATCAGGTTACGCCAAGAAGAAGCGGGCGCGCGGACCCGGCTTATTTTTGAAGTCGAAGATTCCGGTACCGGCGTTTCGGAACAGGATGCGGCTAATTTGTTTCTTCCGTTTTCCAGGGCCGGCGAAGGAACGGTGCGCAAATACGGTGGCACCGGACTTGGGCTGGCGATCAGCAAAAAACTGGTCGAATTGATGGCGGGCGAGATCTGTGTGTCCAGTCGGCTCGGGCGGGGCTCGGTCTTCCGGTTCACCTGTTTGGTCGAAGCGGCCGAGCTGCCGGAATCGGCGTCCGCCCCGGTGACCGAGCCGGACGCCATTACCCCGCTGACCATTCTCCTGGCCGAGGATAATTCGGTGAACCGCCTGATCGTGAAGACCGGGCTTGAGCAAAGGCACCATCGGGTTACCGTGGTCGAAAACGGCCTTCAGGCGCTGGAAGCCTGTTCCTCTCGCCGCTTTGATGTGATTCTGATGGATATGCAAATGCCGGTGATGGATGGCGACGAGGCGACTCGGCGCATTCGGGCGTTGCCGATGCCGCATTGTGCCGTTCCGATCGTAGCGTTGACCGCCGACGCGATCGCCGAGCGCCAAGTTGCTTATATGAGAGCGGGTTTGACCGATTTTCTGACCAAGCCGGTCGAGTGGGCCGAGGTTGATGCCGTGTTGGCGCGGCTCCGTGTTGATCCGGGGGGCCGCATCGCAACCGTTGCCGATGTTGATCGCCCGGGTTTGAACCGGTTTGAGGAGATACCGCTGGTTGATCGCGAACGGTTGGTGGCGATTCGGACCCTGATGACCCCGCCGGCGTTCGATGATTTAATCAGCGAGTTGATCCCGTGCAGCAGAGACGAGTTATCCGCGTTGCGGGGCGCCCTTATTCAAGGCGATTTGGCACAGGCGAAGCGTGCGACACATACTATAAAAGGCATGTTTCTCAACTTTGGTGGCGTTCGCGCGGCGGCGTTCGCCAAACAGCTTCAGGCTTGCGACGACATTGAAAGTGCGCAAGGGCTGCTCCCGGCCATTTCAGCCGCGGTCGAAGACACCGCGGCAGAGCTGGATCGATTTATAGCCGGCCCGTCTTTGGCTAAGAGCTAAGGTCATGACTTGACAGCGGACGCTATGGCTCATAAGGTCCGCCGCTTTCCGGGATCGTTTTCGTATCGGGGTGTTCGTGCCATGAAGATCGTAAATTCGCTGAAGTCGATGAAGAATCGTCACAAGGACTGCCGGATCATCCGTCGCAAGGGTCGGGTCTATGTCATCAATAAAACCAATCCCCGCTTCAAAGCCCGCCAAGGCTGAGCCCGGCGCGTGTTGGGACTATCCGGTTCGCCTCTGCCCGGTCTGGCCTGAAGAATTGGCCCGACCGGCCGCGAATCGAGATGACGAGGCCAAGAGCGACCCTGGTGGCGCTCAAAGCGGCGACGTCCGGGGCTAGTGTTCCGAACGGTCAAGGAGCGCAGCTGCGAAGCTGTCGGTACGGATGTCTGAGTGCTGATCAGGCCGGCGATGTGATCGGTACTCAAGGCCGCAAGTGAGTACGGCTGGCCCGAATGGCAATCGAGTCCGCAGGCTTCCCCGCGTTTTTCAACGCCGCCGGTCCCCCGTGTGCTGCGGAAATGTTGGCGCCGCTGCGGGTAATCCGCTAGAATCCCCGGCAGGTGCTCTCGCCAAGGCCATGTGATGACTGATTTTTCCACTCTGCTGCAACAGGGTAATTCCTGGCTGTTCGTCCCGAGCGCTATTTTGCTCGGTGCTTTGCACGGGTTGGAGCCGGGGCACTCCAAGACCATGATGGCGTCCTTTATCATTGCTATTCGTGGCACCATGGCCCAGGCCGTGCTGCTCGGTTTGGCCGCGACCTTGTCTCATACGGCGGTGGTCTGGGTGGTCGCGCTGGGCGGGCTTTATTTCGGCCGACAGTGGAGCGCGGAAACCAGCGAACCGCTGCTTCAAATCCTCTCCGCCGCACTGATAATCGCCGTCGCGTTGTGGATGATGGTGCGGACTTGGCACGACACGCACCATCACCATGATGATCATCATCACGATGATCATGGTCATCATCATCACCACCACGAGCATGGTTCCGATGATCACCGTGCCGACGCGCACGAACGCGCACATGCCGAAGATATTCGCCGCCGCTTTGACGGGCGGAGCGTGACTACGTGGCAAATCATCGTGTTCGGGCTGACCGGCGGGTTGATTCCGTGTCCGGCCTCGATCACCGTGCTGTTGTTGTGCCTTCAGTTGAAGCAACTCGTGCTCGGCGCAACGCTTGTTTTGTGTTTTAGTGTCGGATTGGCGCTCACCATGGTTGTGTCGGGCGCGCTTGCCGCGCTTAGTGTGCAGCATGTCTCGCGCAATTGGAGCGGTTTCGGGGCGTTTGCCGAACGGGCGCCCTATTTGTCCGGGGTCTTGATTCTGATGGTCGGTTTTTATATGGGTGTGCAGGGTCTGTACGGTTTGCCTTGATCGTCAGTATCGGCTGTGCCGCGACAAAAGGTCACCGTGAGTTCTATTCAGAGAGCCTATGTTTTTTAGCTATTCCAGGTTTCGCCGTTTTCCATTCGATAAATCAGCTCCGCGCAGTTATTTTGTTGCCCAATAGTCCCCATGATATTATCACTGGACATGCAGTTGATGTCCGATGCACATCTCGACAAATGCTGCGCAACGGACCATCTTTGCATCGTGTGCGGTTAAGTCGGGACCGGGGGGGGCATGGCTGATATTTTGGTGATAGACGACAATTCGGCAGTCCGACTCGCCTATCGCCTGCTCTTGATCAATGCCGGACACAGTGTCACCGAGGCGGTCGACGGGCAGGCCGGTATTCGCTGTCTAGCAATCAAACGTTTCGAGTTAGTGATTACCGATTTGTGGATGCCGGGGCTGGACGGGTTCGCGGTGATTGCCGAAGCCAAGCGCCTTCACCCCGGAATGCCCGTACTGGCGTTAACCGGTGGCGCTCTCGGTCCGGGTGCCGATGATCCGTCTGGACGAGCCAGAGCAGCCGGCGCCGACGTCGTCATCGAAAAGCCGATGCTTGGCGAGGGCTTCCTGGTCAGCGTGGAAGCCCTGCTCGCCCGAGCGAGTTAGTGCGTGGTCTCGCCACCGCTGACGATGAAGCGGTCGCTTTCTTCCAAATCCTGTTCCAAGGCGCGTTTGACTTCGAGAAAAATATCGCGCGCCGACACGATACCGACCACCTTGCCGTCTTCCATCAACGGCATATGCTGGTGACCTTGCTTTTGCATGTGATCAAGGGCATCGACAACCGGAGTCGAAGGCGCCATGCATTTGGGATTTTTAGTCATGATGTCGAACAAAGTCGTCGTGGCCGGGTCGCGACCGACGGCAACGACACGATAATTAATGTCGCGCTCTGTAACGATTCCGTGCAGAGTGTCGCCTTCCATCACCACAATTGCCCCGACCTGCCGCTCAAGCATTTTTCTAGCGGCATCCGCAGCTGAAACCGTACTTGGCATGCGGATCAATTTCTTGGGATTCATCACTTCGGAAAGCTTTTTTTTCTGCGTCATCGTTTGACTCTCCCGATCATGCTGCGGCCCGGCCGCAGGCCCATATCGCTGTTGTACCCGAAGTCGGTACGGCTGCCATCTCTCATTTTTTTTCAGGCGATTCTTGCTATAATGCTGACGGTTTTCAAAGGAGATACCGCGTGACCGATCCACGAAAGCTGCTGCTTGAACAGATCGCCGCGTTGCGCCGGACCATCGATCCCGCGCTGCTTAACCGGGTTCGCCTCGCCTCTGAAGGCAAGGAACCTTATGATCGTGACGCCGCCCGCGCTGCGGTTCGCGGCTTTTTAACCGCGAAGACGGCAAAGGACGGCGGCGCTTTTCAACGCCGCTTGCTGGAAGCGCTGAAAAAGGAAGCCGGCGCTCCGCTGCCGGTTCCCGAGCCGCCCCCGCGTTCGCCTCCGCCCAAGCGACGGGCCGGCTGGGCCTGACGGCTATTCGGCACTCGTCGGGTTCGGGCCGGGCGGTTTGGCATCGTTGGAGGACAGGCCCAGCATGACCGGTACCCGTCCGCCCCGATAAAGGCGCGCGACCGCGTTGTAGGCGGGATGTTCAAGGCCGTGCTTGTCGCCAATCGAATATTTGTCCAATCCCTTTTCGCGGGTGCCGGTCAGGCCGAGCGCAATATCTGTCATCGGATGGCCGTTGAATTCACGGCCGACCAGTTTGCGCAAATATTTTTCCGCTTGGGCGATGAAAGCCGGCGTGCTGATAGTCTCGGCCGCTCCTTCGCGAACCGGCCGCTCAAAATCGCCGATTAATATTTGACCGGGTGCAATTTTAGTCATCAGACGCGCAAGGCTGATTGTGACGTCGCCGACGATGTAATCATAGCCGCGCGGTGATAAGCCCTCGATTTGATAGTAAGCGTAGTGGCGACCAACCGAGAAGGCTGCGCGTAACAAGGGCACCAACCCGTGACGATCGTGCGATCGCTCCAATTCATTTTCCGCCAGGGCCATCACCAACAGAACCAGTAATGACATTTCGGCAATCGGACCCAGGCCGCGAGTCCACACGTAAAACCCGTCACCGGTGGTGGACCGGGCCAGTTCAACCCGCATGCCCCAGTTCTGTAAGTTCTGGTGGGCCGAATTGATGCAGTATTCCAGCGAGTTCAATTGCCCGATTTGTTGGATCGAGGTCAGTTTTGAAAAGCCGACAATGTCGAATAACATCACGGCCCGGTACGGCGTCTCGGAAATCGAGTAACGTCGGATTACCCCTTCAATGGTTTGCCACGGAACCGTGTCGTCTTGAGACCCGACCCGCAATGACGTGATGATCTCAATCGGTTCGGTCCCGGTTGAGGCGCACAATTCGGCAAACCGGCGGTCGTCGGCATAGCGAGAGCCATGTAACAGGTCCGGCTCCGACGATAAATGGCGTAACAAATCGCGCACCGGGGTCACCAGCAGCTTGATCCCGGTCTTGACCGGCGTCCAGGCGAGAATGGCGTTCCGCCCGAGTTGCCAAATCGGGTTGATGTGAATGTCGAGTTGTCGAAGCGCTTCGGCAGCGGCAGTCGAGATTTTTTGTTTCATTCCGGACTACCGATCGCAGCAAATTCAGATTCGGCTTCAGCGACCCAGTGTCACCGTTTCGGGGGTTAAGCCATGAAAGACTGTAACAGTATATCCCGGTATCGAGACAGCACCTTCGGATGCCGGCTTAGGCGCGGCAGGCCTGCTTCCGGTGCGCAAGGCGCTGCTGATGTCGCTGGACGCGGTATAAGGCTGCTGTCGCCGATCCGTGTTCGTGGTGCCGAACGCGCTCCGTAAGGTCAGGGTCAGCGTGCCCAGGGACCGGCTGACGGCAAGCGCCTCGGCTTGAGCGATATCAACCGACAGCGTAACCGTGGTTGACGTCTTGCCGGGAGCCTTGGTGCCGCTCTTATCATCGCGCTTGAATTCCTGGTCCACCGCCAGAATCCGTAAATCCCGCAAGATGGTTTCGGTAACGAAGTTCTTCCCGTTGCCGGAGGACATGCTTTGGGAGGGCGCATCCTTATTCGGTACCTCATGGGTCAACAGAATGTCGACATGGTCGCCGGGGCGCAGCATGCCGGCAAGGCCGCTGGCCTCGTCGACCTTGACCGTGATCGCCCGGCCGTCTTCCGGCATGATCGCCGCCAGAAAGCTGCCGTCCTGTTTAAGAATCAGCTTTTCTTCGGTAACCGGTTCGCCGGGAAACATCGTCTCGCGCACCGTCGAACCGGCCAGCTTCTCGATCGCATCCGGCCGGTTTTTGCGCAGAATGTAGCGAGAATGCACCCCTTCTTCCGGCCAGGGTTCCCACCGTAAATCGCCGCTCGACACCGTGCCGGCCATATTGACGCCGTTGGCGGCCACCAAAACTTCGGCGGTCACCATCGGTTTCGGTGCTTTGGTTGCTGCAATCTCTTCCAGTTGGGCGCGCTGGGAATCGAGATATTGCTTGACCATGTGGCCGGCTACGGCAGCCAACACCAGCGCCACGCCGATTAATGCCAACCGCAACATCGTCTTATCCCCCAATACCCAGCATCGCGTCCACTGCGGACCGAGCCACCGCCAGACCACCGAAACCGAGGGCTACACCATAGGGCAATCCCTGGTCCGCTTGATGAAGCCGCAAGAGCCAGGGGCGTGCCTGCCACGATACCGGCAACGGGCAGCGTCGAAACAGCAAAATAACTATTGCCAATACGCCGCCGGCAAGAGCAACCAACAAAAGATAACTAAAGAACAAAGCGCCGTTCAACCAAAGACTTGTTGCCGCAATTAATTTGACGTCCCCGCCGCCCCATTGCCCCAGGCCGAACATCAAGACACCGAAGGCAAAGGCGGCAAAAGCCTGAAGCCCATGGCTGAGCAGTCCGCTCCAGCCCTGACCGCCGGTCAGTAACCCGGCCACACCCGCAACAATTAAAATAATAGAGAGACTGTCGGGAATCTCAAAACTTGCAATATCGTGCGCAATGGCGACTACCATCGAACCGGTTAAAACTACCATGAGAATTATAGAGTATAATTTAAGGGGTGCCATCTAAAATCCCGCAATGACCGATAGAAGCCAGCCATTAACCGTACTGCCGATTTGGGCATAACCGCCAACGACAACCAAAGCAATCAATGCTGCGATCATCGTATACTCGATCGACGTTGCCGCGTGCCGGTTTCCAACAATAACACCGGCTATTTTGCGGACGGAATTTACCATCTGCCATACTCCGATGTCGGGAGATGTTATTAATAAACAGCACGGCACCCTGACCCGCTTTCGACCATTTCGTTTTCGAAAGGTTGAAAGCGGTCAGGGTGCCGTACAGTCACAGCCTTAAACCGCGGCGCCGATGGTTGCCAGCTTAGTCGAAATCTGGGTTCCGATGACTTGGAAACCACCGATCACGACTACGGCAATGAGAGCGGCAATCAGGCCGTATTCAATGGCAGTGGCACCCTTTTTGCTGGCGAGAGCCGTAGTGGTAGCTATATAAGCGCGCATCAACATTGTCTGTCTCCTTGTTTAATAGCGGCCACCACGGCACGCCATTCTTTGCTAAAAAGAACACTCACGGCTTGTCCGATGAGTGGTAGGTGTCGGCCGTGCCGTCTCAAATCATGTGTTTAGACCGCGGCGCCGATGGTTGTCAGCTGAGTTGAAATCTGGGTGCCGATGACTTGGAAGCCGCCGATCACGACCACGGCAATGAGAGCTGCAATCAGGCCGTATTCAATGGCGGTCGCGCCCCGCTTGCTGTTCAGTGTGTTCGTGCCGGCGACATACATTTTAGTAAGCATTTGAGTTCTCCTGTAACAGGTGGCCAAAGCCATACCTTGATCATGCAAGTCCGCACAAACCGATTTCCGGACTTTTAGAAAAGCAACACTCCAACGTTTGGTCCGGGGCTCTTGCTTTCACTCCATGCCGGGATCATGGCATCCTCAGACTGCTCAATCAGTGACTTGGATCACATCCCCGTATTTTATCTTCGATCTCGTCGTAAAATGCAATGGTGGCTATGCATAAAGGCCGAAGTTGGCACCCTCCGGCCTTTTTGCAGTCATGTCGCGACTCGTGGAGCCGTCAGCTACCGAGATTGGTGATCTCGACACGGCGGTTTTCCGCAGCACCGGGGTCGGTCCGATTCAACAACTCACGGGCGCCCTTGCCCAGTGCCTGAAGGCGGGAGCCGTCAATGCTGAAGTGCTCGATAAGGTAGTCTTTGACGGCCTGAGCCCGTTCCTGCGACAGTTTTTGATTGCGGGTCGAGGAACCGATGCCGTCGGTATGTCCGGCAATGCGGAATTTCACGGTACCGGCATCGGGGGCGGTCAGCACCGCGCCGATCTTGTCGAGCACCTGGGTTGCATCGCCGGTCAATTGGGCCGAGCCGAACTCAAAGGTAATCTGAAAGGCTGCGGAATGCTGCTGGCGACGCGGTGCCGGTGTTGATGAGGCCGACTTCGGAGTCTGTGTCGCCTCAGCGGGCGGCGGCGTCGGCATGGCATCGACGTTGCCGATGGAGAGGCCGC
>SESF01004733.1_pt1 | contig 14724 bp, 16 predicted proteins | sample 3171521 | NCBI WGS metagenome assembly SESF01 (sample SAMN10866945, study PRJNA518727) | freshwater metagenome | biome: subpolar coniferous forest; feature: holomictic lake; material: water; isolation source: holomictic Lake 227, 6 m and 8 m depth | place: Canada: near Kenora, Ontario | collected...
AGCGGCCGGCACTCTGTTTGATCAATCCGTGATGGCCGGCTCCAGATTTATCGAGACCGCCACAGTCGCCTTGGGGGCGGCAACCAGTCGCACCATGGTCGAGGGCTTTCGTTGTAGCAGGGAGATGCCCGGCTTGAACGGGTGGGCACGGCAGGGTGCGGGCTGGCGCATTTGGGGTGCAGGGCTTCGATTATACCGCAGGGCACTCATTCCTTACCCATTGAAACAAGATATCAGCGATACCGATCGAAATATAACAAATACAAAAACGAATGAAGGCATTCAGAAATTGGCAACGCAGGCAAATACTCATGAAACAAAGCGGCAACCCTCAGCGAATGAATATAAACAATGCTAGACATCCCGCACAAGGTCTAATCAGAATTTGCCCATCTCAGATAACTGTGACGCCTTCTGGAATAATCTTGTTATTGGGAAACCATTCTTTCCAGGGGATGCATCTATCATGATTATCACGCTTATTAAGTGTTGGCGCCAGAAAGTAAGCCCATTTTAGAACATAATCATCGCCCGTAGGAATCCATTCGACGGACAAACGTTGAACTAACAATTCACCAAAACCAATATCCCAAATCTTATATGCCGTCGCCCTATATTCATTAGACTTTAATATACTAAAAAGAGAATTATGACAAGGCTCATAGTAATTACACAAATTAAATAAACGGTGATTAATGACTTTTTTAAGAAGTCTTGATGAAAGGCATGCCAGAAGATACGCATTCGGATAATGTAAATCAAAGCTATTTACATCGAAATGAAATTCATATCGATCCGGATTAGCCTTAAAATATTTGAGAAGATAGCCCTTGTCATCAAAATAAAGCATCTTCAAAGCCTCAATAAGAAGTTCAACTGAAGGTCAAACCAAATATAACACGAGATTGACGCGCTTGCCAACACAACCACACGCTTGCCGGTATCGCTGGGGGATAGCAAGAAATGAAATACACTCTCGTTCTTATCGTGCTCTGGATATCAGAGCCTATGGAGCCGTGATTGGGCCGGCTCCTACAAGGGTCACCCATCACGACAAAATCTGGGGGCTTGCGTAGTAGCAGTGAGGGCCTGGACATAAATGGGCGGGCACGGCAGGGCGCGGGCTGGGGCAATTGGGCAGCAGGGCTTCGATTATGCCGCAGGGCACTCATTCCATACCCATTGAAACAATATATAGACGGTGATAATTAAGTGGCAACAACCTGTTGGGAGTCACCCCCATGGAAACTGAGATTATCGCCCTGACGAGCCAGATCGTTTCTGCCTTCGTCTCAAAAAATTCCGTCCAGGCATCGGACCTTCCTGCCTTGATCAGCAATGTTTATCAGTCGCTGAACTCACTCGGGCAGCCCCAGGCAGCCGCCGAGGCTCCTGCTGAATTGAAGCCCGCCGTGTCGGTCAAGAAGTCCGTCACCCCCGACTATATCGTCTGCCTTGAGGACGGGAAGAAGCTGAAGATGCTTAAGCGGCATCTGCAGTCGTCCTATGGCATGACGCCTGACGAATATCGGACTAAATGGGGCCTGCCTGCCGATTATCCGATGGTCGCCCCCAATTACGCCAAAGCTCGTTCCGATCTGGCGTTGAAGTTGGGGCTCGGCCGGAAAGCTGGTTGATACAGTACGCCCATATAGAATAATGGCCGATACAACTGGTATCGGCCATTATTCTAGTTTCTAGATTTGAAGTCAAGCTGTCATCTGAATGCTAGTTTAAACGCCATCTTCTGATCGGTGGTCCACTTATAAAATACCGGAAACCCCATACTCTTGATCCATGGCCTGACATCCTGACTGATATCAGCACCGTTTACCCACCATTCAGCCTTCGATAGCTTCTCAACACAGTTGATCCTGATAATTGCAGGGCCATCATCACGGTGGAAGTGAAACTCGTCGTTACTCCCCTTCCGTTGCCATGATATTTTTCCGACATGTCGTAGTCTGTTGGTTCCAAACCCTATCCCATTTTGCTTTGGGTAACAGACCATATAGTTTACGCTGGACCATATATCTAGCTCTTCAATAATATGGTGAAAATTAGTTTCAACCTTTATCCAGCGCCTCACTCCATCTTCGTATGGGTGAAAATACCGATGGCCATCGTCAAATTTGATCTCCTCGAAAAGGCGAAATCCATCGCGCTCATAATTTACATACTTGTCCAGATTAAATGGTGACCACATAACATCATCGCTCATATTTATCTCCTTAAAAATACGCCAGAGCCCAATCATTTGGGCTCTGGCTGTTATGTTGATTAAAATAGTATCGCCTCGACATATATTGTCGGTGTGTTAGTTTTTCTGTTAGTGAGAATATCAAGCACATCGTCGATATCATCTTCATTAGATAGCGTGTAAATACCGCCATTTGTCTCGCAACTGCATTCCTCAATAATGACCTTATATACAACCCTATTTTCAAGGTTTTTAATGTAGGCAATATATTGCATCAGCCCAGGAAGTTTGCGCTGCGGATTTCCATCATCGTCATACTCAATATAATCCTCATTGTATTCGTCCCATATATTAAACCTCAGGTCGATGAAGTGGTTTCCAATAGCTGCAACAATCCGGTTGCCCTTCTCCGAAACCGGCGGCCATTGTGACCCAGGGATAATGGTCACATTGCTAAACTCCGACCATAACTTAGTAAATTCGGCCACAAGGCTAATCGAGGTCTCTTCCCTTAGATCGTCGCAATAGTGCTTAAGGTCATCCCACTCGTCGATAGCCTCAGCATCAGTTTTACGGACTGTGTCGTCGCAATCCCATTCAATTAGATCACACATATAAATATCTCCCAAAAATGATCCCGAACCTAAATTTGCAGTCTGGTTCGGGATCGCGTTTCAACCATTTTGAGAGATGTGTTTGGGCTATTATCACAACAGACCGGCCGCCCTTTCCAATCCGAAACTATTTATCACATAAACAAATCTCTCAAATATTGATGGCGCCGACTGCAATCATCGCCTAACAATGCCTATATAATACGAAACCATGATTTGAATATCATTATTAATCTTCTCCAAGATCGAATTATTTTTATCAAACCTTGTTTCATCGTGCCAATCGTGACGCCCTTCACCAATGCGCCTCATAAAACCGGCGCATCGGTTCGGCTTGGTTTACGCAAGACGATCACCGACGATCACATGAAGGACTTGCCGGCCAGTGCCCTGGGATGTCACGGAGATGCCTTCGACGAGGAAGGGCTATGCCAGTTGCCCCCTGTCGTTCCAGACAAGGGGCGACATCTCACAAGGCAAGTTTGCCCTGCCCATTATCACTATCATACCGGTGATCGCTTCGGCGGTTAGGCAAACTGGATAAAGATGCCTCACGAATTGCATCCCAAAGAGGTTTAGTTATCGCCTCAATCTCATTAGCAGAATCAATATCGCCGGCCAGTTTATATCCATCACCCATTTTATCAAGCCGCACATATAGATTGACCATTGCTTCAATTCCTGGTGAATGATTTGATGCGCGAACCCAGGACACATACCTTATTGATTTTGCTAACATTATTTCTGAGAATCTATTATCTGAAATGGCATATCCAATTCGACGCATCTCATTAATTACCGAAAACAATGCAACACTCAGTTCTGACATATCAAACACCGTCTCTGTTAATATTGCTCAGCTGCTTCTGCTGATTGGTAAGGGAGCTCTTGGTTTTGAGAATTTGAGCCTTCTTCTTTTGACATTTGGCCGCCTTCATGTTCCTATCGGCGGTATTGGACATTGCCTCAAAATCCTCTGATACCTCTCGTTTTTCATTGCTAAAAATTTCCCAATATTTCATTTCATATACCTCCTATTTGTTTGGGCTTTTGAGCAAGCCCCTCACCTATTTATAAAAAAATGATGCTAGGCGTTAGTTTGATACGAATATAAATTGATCTATTTCGCCAACTTCTATATAAATAATAACTATTATAGCATCACAAACTTTGGTCGGCGAGTTGGTGCAAATTGGAACAGAACAACAATATTTACAGCCATAACCTGGCACTAGTTTCAAGTGCCCTGTTCCAAAATCCTCAGAAAGCCGACCAAGCATTTTCTGGGGGTTTTTTATTGGCTGGATGGAGACAGATATGAGAGACGACATATTAGAAAAATTATTGCAGCAGCAAATTATAACAAACTCGCTGTTGCAAAAGCAAATTGAGTTATTGTTGAGGTGCCAGTTTGGCACAGATCCATCACAAGACATTCCAGACGAACATATGGCATCAATCAAATTTAGCGATCTGCTGCAGATACGGGTTGATTATTTCAATAATTGCAAAATCGAGAAGGTCATTGTTGATATTGATGATGGCATCAATAAAGGGCAAGGGACTGAAGACAGAACGGTTAGAAATCCAAAATATTCTGTTTCCTTTTATTCATGAACTCAACGGGTTAAAGTCAAAAAGGCGAAAGAGGTTCGAAATGGGATATCGCCAAAATTGATCAAAAAATCAGTCGGTATTTTTTCTGAAAATATAAAAGCGGTGCCAAAACGAATTTTGGAATTTTCATCACAGCTAGATTGTGATACCTCTTATTATTTTAGGTTTCACGACCGACTATCTCCGGCTGAAAATAACTCAGTTTATATATTCGAACGCAAAGGCGGCGAATTCCTTTTGTTTTTGATTGAAGGTAATGATCTATATGTGGCGGGAAGGAATTTGACAAAAAGCAAAGGTTCTGATGGCTATTACGCCTATCTTAGACCAGCAGATTTTCAATCCATCACGACTGATTGTGACGGATTGTGATGCCATCATCACAATTTCATCACAAGCCACTAGGATACTAAGATACTAGGAGGAGAAATTATTGATAAGATAAGAAGAGAAGATGATAGGTGATTGTGATTAATAAGGAAACGAGGGAACGAAGAAAAGAAGAAATTAGTGACGTGGCTGTGCTGGCCCCCGAGAGGGGGCACAGCCACTTACAGGCTCAGGCCGCATGGCCCGCTCTACGCCGCTCGGCGGTTCGGTTTGGTTTATATTCTATAAGAAAGGAGGAGAGTTAATGGCGGGCAGTTCGATGGCGCGATTTTTTTGATGGGCGATTGACCGCCCCACCATCACCACAAAAAACAGGTTACGCGGCCAGATCTCTTTAAGCGATCTGGCGCATGAGGCCAAAGCCAGGGAGCTAGCACACCAGAGATCTCGTATGATAAATTTGGCGGCATGCACATCATGCATGTCACCTTTTATGGGCGCTGTTCCTGTAATGATCCGCATTCCTCAAAATTAACAGATGCATCAATTTATCACGATGCATGTGCAGAGGCTAATAGAGTTGGAGAGAACAATGAACGATGAGGCAAAAAAGGATACAACTCTTAGCGCCCTCATAACATTTAGCAAGGCGCTTTGTGATGCCAAAAACCCCACTATCAAAAATAAGTGGGGCGAATTTTATAAACAAAAGACAATTAAGAAGTACGAGTATTATTTCAGTGACTTTAGGGGCTACCTTCAGAGAAATAGGGGTATTGAAATCATTAGCCCGCTTGAGTACAAGGGCTATATTGATGACATTGTAGTAAAATCTGCAAAGGACTCTAACGCACACAATGAGCGCATGTCGGCGATGAAGATATTTTTTAAGTATGCACAAGAATGCGGGCACATACAAAATGCGAATGATTATAATACTGGCATTGTAATCGATGGAGCAACAAATAACTTTTTTGCCATGCGCCAAATCAGGCTGTTAGAGCCGATTATCAAACACTGGATTGAGTTTGCAGGCCCATTTGTCCCTGAGCGGGATAAAAGGGTATTGATGTATCATTTTGCTACCTTTATGGGCGAGGCCGGTCGCCTACCTTTTGATGACGCAGCTAGTCTTACCTGGAGTCAGATTAGGGATCATTATATCCATCGGCCAGGAAAATCGTTGTTACAACTAAAGATGTCAGCGCTTCGCATATTGAAAGAATGGAGGTATGTCAGTGACGATGCTCCAGATACTAAATTGATATTTTCACTTGATGACGGCGCCCCACTTGATCTGCTTTCTTTAACTCGCGATATGAGTTCAGATATCAAGATCGTCCATCAATACTTATTAAGGCAGGCAAGCCCCTACGGATCAACCGACGAAGAACTGGAGGGCTCATGGGGTGCCATACTTGACCTTTATCAGTCGGTGCATGCTGCCCTGAAGCGGAGGGCTGGATAGCGGATATCTAAACCGCTTCGCCTGCACAGGAACTGTGACTGACGTCCAAAACTGCCACCACAATCACGCCGGCCCTAGGCTCGACAAAGCCGAGCGGGCTTGTTCTTGCCACGGCTTGCGAAGGACACAATCCATACAAGACCCCTCTCAATATAATATAATAGCCAGGGCGACTACAGCGCAAGTCAACAATCCGCAATTTATATCAACAACATGGCTTGCGATATTTTTAGCAATATCGTTGAGATATTGAAATTCAATATCGCTATATTGTTATCTAGTCTACGCCGTAATCTTGCCGCCCTCTTGACGGGTCCCCAATTTCAGGATCGCGCCCACACGCGGGCAAACCCTGGAGAAAAGACCCATGAGCAAGACCGCAAATTCCGCTTCAACCGCCGCTGCAGTCAAAGATACTGTCAGCTCTATCGTTGCAGAAGCGAAGGTCGGCGCTTCAACTCCTATCACTCCTGTTTCGATCAATGGTGCCGGTACGACTTGTGATGGGGAGCCTATATCGGACACCAGTCCCGAAATTCCGCCGAAGACCGAACTTGAAAAAGCAGTCGACGCTAGCCTCGAACAGCTTGTTCCTATCCGCGCTCAAATCCTGGAATCGACAGCGATGGCCGACCGGAGCCACCGTGGCCTCTATAAGTCTGGAATCGATCTCGTCTTTTGGTGGAGAGAAACCAACCAGGATGTTTTCGCACAGATTGTGCAAAATGAAACTGGCAAGCCTTTTGAAAAGAAAATCGAGTTCAGCCAGCTTGCTCGTGTTGGCAGCGGATTGCGGAACGCAGTTGGTGATGACCTTGAAACCAAAAATCAGAACACCAGCAACAACCGGTTTGTGTTCCGCTATTCGCGGGGCCTGAAGCGGATATGCAATACGATAACGAAGCTCGAACTCGGTGGTGAGACGCCGACTCCTGAGTTTCTGTTGAGGTTGTTAACGACGCCGGGTTCCGGCGGATTCTCTGATCTGGCGGCCCTTGCGCTGTTTGAGGAGGACATCCTAGCCGAGAGTTATGATGATGACTCCGACGAGGGCGACGAGGGCGACGACGAGGCTGAGGGTGATGGTGAGGGTGAGGGTGAGGGTGAGGGTGAGGGCGAGGGTGAGGGCGAGGGTGAGGGCGAGGGTGAGGGCGAGGGTGACGGTAAACCAAAAGCCCCCGAGAATAAACCTGAACCTCCGAAGCCTTCACCTGCCCCCGCAGCGAAGCCTGCGTCTGCTCCAGGCACGAAGGCCAAGGTACCGGCGGCCGGGACTAAGGCTCTCTCAGATGCCGATCGCAAGGCCCTTGCCGCATTACCAGCGATCTCGGTCGATGCCATCGCTGCCAAACACCCGGCCCCTGGCGCAGTCTACGTAGTATACTATCGTGTTAGTCCAGATACCCAGCATGTTGCAATCGGCTCGACGCAATTGACTGCAGCTCTTGCCAAGCCGCTGTTGGAAAGTAAAATTCCGGAAACCTATGATCCTGCCCTCGGACTGTTCGTTGGGGTCCTCGTTCTGTGTCATTACGCCGATTCGGCAACGCAGTCGATCAGTTGTGAAGCCATGCTGGTGGGGGATGGAAAGTTAAATAAGGTCATACTTTCCAGTCCGAACTCTCCATCGTCAGTTATGATTTCAGCGATACCAAAATCATCTCTTGACCTCTCGGTTAGTGGTATCGTTTCCATCAGGTCCAAACTCACTGGTTATGAAGCCCTAAAACTTCCGTCACTTGTAAATAAGTCTGGTGGCAGCGTCGCTAAGATACCAACTGAAAAGTATGGTTGTGTCTATGCGATTGATCTGAGAGTCGAAGGCCGCGACCCAATCGAGTTCAATGTTGCGGCATATAAACCAAGCGATGCTCCGGTAGCTGTTGTTGATGCCGACGTAACATCTCTAAGCGTCAAATCGTTGCCTGGGCAAGAGGGGGCAACAGACCTAATTGACCAGCTAACTAACCTCGCTACGCAAAAAGCTCCACCGTCACTCATCGAGGTAATGTGCTCAGATGGCCTATTTACGGGATTCGGCATCGGATGCGGAGGGGCCACTGGGTGGAAGGCCGCCGATAAGTTCCGGGGCGGCGGCTCATTCATGGTTTTCAGCTCCGACGTCGCCGTCGCCCTGAAATCGGCAAAACGCATCGGTGCTACAGATAATATTACCCTCAGGGCCGACCCGCGCGGGCTCCTAGAGATCGAGTTCTCGAACTCTGCGGCGACTTTCACGGTCAGCATCCCAGCAGTGTTTCCTGGCACCGAACATCGCCGGCCTGACTTCAGCCGCCCGTTCACCAAGCAGCTCGCAGCCCCTGTTGCAGCGACGCCCGTTGGCGATGAACAGGTCGACGGAGCAGAGGCGCCGTAATCACCCAGGCCTACCACTGCCAACCCGCTGGGCGCCATGAGCGTCCGGCGGCGTGGAGGAAACCAGACATGCGGTTCACCGATCAGACGCTAAGCGGAATAGCACTTTTGATGCCGGCGGCGACTGTAAACTACGCTGAGGGCGCCGTTAAGTCAGTACACGAATTCCGTGGCGGCGCGGTTCCTGACACATTGTACAGCCATAGGTTAAACTATTTCACCAAAAATGGGGCGCACTTTTATTACCCATATACCCTGTTGAGCGCCGGTGTTGTGCTCGGCCCTGACCAGAATCGAAATCCAGGAACAATGTTTACGGACTTTGAGCAGCGCGATCCAGAAGCGACCTGCGTTCTTGTCGATAGTGGTGGCTACTCAATAAAGAAAAAGACTATGAACCACCACGGCAATTCAACTAGAGAAAAAATTACTGATTTCAATTCAATGTATCGCGCTGACGGTGCGATTACTCTTGATCGCCCGCCGGGCGGCTTCACAGACCAGATACCGGACTTCGGGGCTGCGCTCGAAAACACTCTAGAGAATCTCGATTATACGCTACTTCATTCGCCAGATTACATGATCTCAAAATATCTTTCGGTGTTACAGGGGGAGAGCCAGACAGAACGCCGAACATGGTACGATGCCGTAAAGACTTATCCGTATAATAACTGGGCGCTTGCAGGAGAGGATTACAAAGACATCGGCAGTGTATTAGATACGCTAGTCATAATGCTTAACGAAGGTAAGCTTGATGAAACCAATTGGCTGCACATGCTTGGGTTTCAGAAATTGACCCTTGCGTGTGCCGCGACGACCGTCCAGGAGACGCTGATCGAGTTGCTCGGCCATAATGTGACGGTTACATTTGATAGTGCCGGACCATTCAACGAAGTTAACGAGCAGGGTCGCGTTTACAGAGCGGCAAATCTTACAACTAAAGGGTTTTCAATAAGCAGGGGTCCTGCACCTGATCACCCGAGATTTATTGGATCCGATCTGCCTTTTCCATACCGCGGGCTCAGCTCAATCTCAGAAAAGCTAACACTGGGAGATCTCTGTGTTAACCCGAGACCAAAGAAACGGTCTACATGGGATGACCTCTCATATCTGATGCTCCAGAACCATAACCTAGAGGTAACGATCGCCGCGATCATCGCCGCCAACGCCCGATACGCATTGCCCCCCGAGGTCGCTGTTGACTACTGCCCACCGTGGCTGATCCGGGCCAAGGAAGGCATCCACCGCGTCTTGACGTCTGGGTCAATCGGAATGATCGACCGCTACAGCGAGTCGTTCAAAATGCTGAACAAAAAAATCAACCCGCTCTCAAGGGACGACTTCTGAGCGTTTGGCCAGATCTCTTTAAGAGATCTCGTGATCGCAGCCACCCCGAAGTTTAAGCAACCTATCCAAACAGGAGAACATACATGCCGTCGATCTCAACCAGCCATGGGACTGATACTGCTTCAACTGAGGCCGATATCGCCAATCATGAATCTCAAACGGACCCTTTAACCACAATATATGAGTTGGCAGCAAGCGGTGATGCCTGTGCGATGAATTTCCTTTCGAATTGTTTCGAGGCAGGCACTCACGTTGAGCAAAACAGGGTAGAGGCCCTGAAGTGGTTAAATATGGCAGCCGAACACGGCCACGCGGGCGCACAGCATAACCTCGGGCTAATGTATTATGCTGGAGACGGTGTCGAACAGAGCTATGAAACTGCCTATAAACTGTTTATGTCAGCTGCAAATCAGGGCGTTAGCTTGTCACTGTTCATTCTAGGGAAAATGCATGAGGACGGCCTCGGGACTCCAAAAAATATAGACGAGGCAATGGTTTGGTATAATCAGGCAGCCAATAGTGGGAACCCAAATGCTCAGAACAAGCTTGGTGATTTTTATTCACAGGGAATTAGCTTCGAACAGAACGCTGTCATAGCATTTGAATGGTATATGAAGGCCGCTGAACAGGGTCATGCTGAAGCTGAACATAACGTTGGTAATTTCTATCTATTGGGAGAAGGAGTGGAGAAAAACGCTGAAAAAGCATTCAAATGGATATCAAGGGCGGTTGAACACAAACACGCCGATAGCTATTCAACGCTTGGCACCTTGTTTAACTTTGGATTAGGTGTTAAGCAAGATACTCAAAAGGCAATAGTTTGGTTTACTAAAGGAGTAGAATGCGGCAGTGAAACTGCTCATATTAACTTAGCATCGATATACTTATGTGGCGCCCCCGGAATAAATATAAACTATTCGAAAGCATTCTCTCTGCTAAACAGCGCAGTATCGAATGGGAGCTATCTTGCGGCATACAGCTTAGCTAACATGTACCGCCTCGGTGCCGGGGTTGTTCAAAGTTATGATGTGGCACTCGAATTGTTTTTAAAATCTGCAGAGGTGGGATATCCGCCCGCAATGTATAGCTTGGGCGTAGCGTACCTACATGGGCATGGTGTCGAGGCAAATAACGAAGAAGCTTTCAAGTGGATTAATAAAGCAGCGGAACTAGGCGATGATGACGCTCAGTTTGTTCTCGGCTATGTCTATGCCGAGGGCAAAGGTGTTAAAGCCGACCTCGGTATAGCGATGATGTGGCTTCGCAAGGCCGCTGAACAGGGCCATAAGCAAGCGATGGTAATGCTCCGCACGCTTTGTAGGCCCTCTAAGCAGCCTCCAGCCATAGTCAAAAAACGCCCACAGAAACGTCGCTAGTTTCCTTTCATTGATCCGGGCATCGGTAAATTAACGCCTGCATAAATGCGGCACAACCGATAGGTGGGAAAATAATCATGGACGAGTTCAGCGCGAATGAAAATCCTGAACTTCTGAGCTCGTTCATCCCACTTAAGAGTTAGACACTATTCAGCGTTTCTACGCTGATGTACATCGCGTCGGTCTTGCTAGCCAACAGAAGTCGGACGGTGGTGCCGTGTATACATAAGCCTATAGCATAATAGATGCAGACAATCTGCGATATACATTATCGAGAGCGATAACCATGGAGGCTGCTATGTACGGTGTGGAAAATGACTTCAACCGAAACGGGGTTGCGCTGTACTTTGGTGACGACGGTGAAAAAGATATAGCAAGTGCATGTTTTCAATTCAAGCTTGGCGCAATGACTGGAGACGCGGCGGCACAGTATAATTACGGGTACCTTCTTTCATCCGGTAGGCTTTTGCACACGGATTACGATGAAGCTTTGATATGGCTGACCCGGTCAGCGGAGCAGGGCTTTGAGCCAGCCATTCTTTTGCTATCCTATTTTATGGCCACTGGTTTATCAGGGCCACGGAATATAATGGGGGCAATTCAGTGGCTTAATATTGCTCTAAATAATGGAAGTTCTGACGCCGCACGGCACCTCGGTCATATATATCTTATAGGCATTGCTGGGTACTCTGACATTGATAATGCTCTTAAATATTATACCGTTGCCGCCAATAATGGAAACAACCAGGCTATGTATGAGTTGGGGCAAATATATTCAGATGGAAAGTTTATTGATGCTGATATAAAACAGGCAATTATTTGGCTTCGCATGGCTGCAGAACGAGGCCATCCGGATTCTTTCAAACTCCTTAGATCGTTGACCGTACGCCCCCCTGCTATGCCCAGGTTAGGAACTTGAAACTTCTAACCTGATTAGAGGGCGTAGCGCGTAATCTGGTCCACATCGGCGCCCCCTCAATACTCCTCTCCCAACATGACCGTCATCACCCGAGTCGTGACGGCCGGGTCGGCAGGATCGGGCGAATGGAACTCCATGGCTCGATCATAGTAGTCGATCTTCCACAGCACGACATCATGGCCGTGAACGATTTTGCCGAAATCGTGTTCGAGGTAGGGATCGTTGCCCTCATTAAACTGGTCGAAGGCGCGGACCTTGGCGATGAGCTCCGCCACCGCCTTTTGACCGAGGGCCTGGATACCCTGGGTCAGCATGATGCGACCGCCGCGCCCAGTCCGGCGGAAGCGGTCGTTGAGGGTGCGGACCTTGGTTGCATGGTCGGTCTCGTTCATGGCGTTCTCTCCTTCTATAGGCGTGGTTGATCACAGGGCGACATGCCCTTTGACGGCGTTGTGGTGGTTGGATGCTTCGTGCCGATCTGATTGACCGGCTATTGATTAGAACCTAATATCCAAGGCGACGAAGTTTGGCTTCAGCAAGCTTGCCGCGTGAATAACAGAATCCTGCGGCATATCCGTGACCACGCTTGGCTTGATCTGAGGCCAACATGTAAGCACCGGTCATCTCAGATCGCAGATTGTGGATCATGTCTTCACGAACGCCGATCTCACAATCCTTTTTGAATTGCTCGAACAGAGCGGAATCTGCTTCAACGGTTGCAATAAACTGCTTGAGTTTGGTTGATACCTTCTTGTGGACCAGATATGCGATAGCCGAGACGACCACCGACCCAACGATCAGGAGGGAGCCGTTATCGCTCGACGAAGCAATGTCGCATCCTCCAAGCTTCATGGCGATGACAGTGGGGAAGGAAAGTATCAATGCTCCAGACTTATCTTTAAGATTGTCGAGCATTTGTTTGCGGCGATAGAGAGACATGGCAATAACCAAGCAGTGTATTTTTGCTCTGTGAATGGTAATGCAGCCATGATATAGGTCAATGTTATTAATGACGGCCTTCAGACCGATTGCGCGATTCCGCCTTTTAACTTACTTAATGCAACTCAGTGATCGTTTTCTATTTTATTAATGTTCAACGTGTCATGATGCTGAAGTGCAGACAACGGGATGACAATTCTGCTGGGCGAGACCTGCATCTAATTATGAGAACAAGTCAGTTCTGGCTCTCGCCGAGAATTTACAGAAGGTGTCTCAATCCGGCTTTTTGCCATACCCATTGAAATTGGGTTGAAAGCCATCGCCTAAAGAACACCTATTAGGTTGTATCACAGCACCTCAACCGCTGCCCTCATGAGGTCGTCATTCACTTCTATATACCGCTGGGTCGTCGTCAGGTGCTTGTGCCCAGCCAGCTGCATGATGACCTTCGCCGAGATGCCGCTGTGTGCCAACTTCGTGATGAACCACCGCCGACCGGAATGGCTGGTGGCTCCGTCGAGACCGGCGGCGTCATAGAGATCGCCCATGAGTTGGCACAGGGTGTTCGCGGAAAATGGCGTCCGCTTCTGGGTCATCAGCAGGGGCCGTTCCGGTTTCAGATTTTCCCCGAGTCGCTCGCGATAGCGGTCCAGTTCCTTCCGGAGCCGGTCGGACACGAACACCACCCGTGCATGACCGCCCTTGGTGATGTCCGATGACAGTCGGATTTGGGATCGCACCGTCTTCGAGTCGGCTTCGAACACGTCGCCGATTGTCAGTGCGGAGATTTCACCCACCCTCATGCCGGCCTGATAGCTCAGAATGAAAGCCATCCGATTTCGAGCTGCGTGTTTGGTTTGAGCGACCACAGCAAGGATACGCTTCTGCTCATGGTCGGTAAGGACGCGGGCTTGTGGCATGTCATAACCTCATTTAATCCTGCTTCACCTGTTTATTATTATGTTTCCAGATTTTGCGAAGGTCAAACGATGGTTGAACCCCAGCGTTACTGCGGGTTTTCGGCAAAACATCATCTTTTCTGTGGAATGTGAGGTTTCGGAAGCGCATCGAAAGTTTACATTTGAGGCCTCTACATAGTTGGAGGATTTTAGCTATATGCTGAACTTATGATTTGATGCACTTCGTGGCTAAATTTGGATCGGACAAGTCATTGAAATATCGACGATTTCAGAGTTTGCACAGAAACTTCACGGGCGATTTTGTAATAAAAAGCAGTAGTTTTACACAGGTTTATCACGCGCGATTCTGAACCTGCTGAAAAGATATTGAATCCTGGTGACGATTTGGTGATGATTGATGGCTAACTGGGCGGCGAATCGGTGATGGGTGATCGTTGTTGTTCGGTTAATTTCAAAGTCAGCGGCCGGAGGTTTAATGAAACCTGCCAGGGTTCGGTTAGAGTGTTAAACTAGCAAGAGAATATTAAGGTATGATTACAGAAAATATCCTATTGTTTCTGGATATCATGAAAAGAAGGTTGTGATTGGCTGTGGCCATCTTTAGCGCTTGATCTATTA
>SESF01024578.1_pt1 | contig 14716 bp, 10 predicted proteins | sample 3171521 | NCBI WGS metagenome assembly SESF01 (sample SAMN10866945, study PRJNA518727) | freshwater metagenome | biome: subpolar coniferous forest; feature: holomictic lake; material: water; isolation source: holomictic Lake 227, 6 m and 8 m depth | place: Canada: near Kenora, Ontario | collected...
AAGTCCGCCCGGAACTTAGCCACGAGCTTCTCTGGCCACGCGCTGGTGGGCTTGAGTTTGCCACCAAAGAAGCGCAGCACGGGAGGCTCCTCGTAGAACTTCAGGCCGCCCACCAGCTTCCGGTTCATATACAGCCAGTGCAGCCGGTCAATCGCGTATTTGACCTGCGACAGCGTGAATACGCGGCGCGGCATCGCCAAGCGCAGCAGCTCAATATCCGCCAGCACATCGTTGCCATTAGCGTCGCGCACGCTGGAGATAGTGCCGCGCTCCATGCCGCGCACACCGGAAATCAGGAAGAACGCCGCCGCCAGCGCGCCCGCCGTGTATTCCTTCTGCGGGACGTGCGACAGGAATTGCCCGGCGTCAATGTGCACACCCAGGCCGCCGGCCGGCGTCACCACCGGCACGCCCAGACGCTCCAGCTCGTTGACCATGTAACGGATGAAACTCGGCGACTGCGAGATGATCGTCTCGTCGAGCGTTTCGATCAGGCCGATGGCCATCGCCTCCACCTCGCGGATGGACATGCCGCCGTAGGTGTAAAAACCCTCGAACAACGGCACCAGATCCCTCATCTTGTTGTGGATTTCGAGGTTGTTGGTGCAAATCCCCCCGCCACGCGTCGAGCTGACCTTGCGGCTCGAGAAATAGGTCAGGTCAACCAGGCCGATCATCTCGTGCAGGATCTGCTTGATGGACTTGTTCTTGAACTCCGGCTCGCGCTGTTTGATGAAATAGGCATTCTCCCCGATCAAGCTGGCGTCGAGCACAATCATCAGACCGTGTTTCTTCGCCACTTTCCTCACCTCGCGCATGTTGGCGATGGAGAACGGCTGCCCGCCGATCAGGTTGGTCGAGGCTTCCAGTCGGATGTAGGCCACCTTGCCGACGCCATACTTCTTGATGACCTCCTTGAGCTTGGCCACGTCCAGGTTGCCCTTAAACGGATGGCTGCTCTTTACCTTGAGCGCTTCATCGGTGTAAATCTCCAGGATGGAGCCGCCGTTGATCTCAATGTGCGCCTTGGTGGTCGTAAAGTGATAGTTCATCGGAACCACATCACCCGGCTTGATGAACACCTTGGAGATGATGTTCTCCGCGGCGCGCCCCTGGTGTACCGGCAAGAAATACTTGCAGTTAAACACCTCCTGGATGGACTCTTCCAATCGCATATAGCTCTGCGAGCCGGCATAGGCATCATCCGCCCGCAGCATGGACGCCACCTGATTGTCGCTCATCGCGTTGGTCCCGCTGTCGGTGAGCATGTCCAAGTAAACCGTCTTGGTGGTCAGCAGGAACGTGTTAAACCCTCCTTCGACGATGGCCTTCAGGCGCTCCTCGATCGGGATCAGGTTCAGCTTCTGGACGATTCGGACCTTGTGCAATTCCAGAGGGACTTCCTCGCCGCTGAAGAACTTCACTTTGTAGCTTTGGTTGTTTGCCATAATTGTTAATTGTCTTGCGTGTTAGGAAATTGTGTCTTCACGCTCGCCTTCCGGAAGCGCATTCATTCTGGCACAATTTCATGGCCGCCACACTAAGTGGCCAGCCCGCGTCAAATCAAGGCCATTTTTACCAGGCTTGAACCTAATGGGCCGCCAAACTGCCGCCTTTCACGCCCCGGCAGAGCCACACCAACAGCACCATGGAAAACATCAAAAGGCTGAGCAGATAGAAACAATCGCCATAGGCCATCACATAGGCCTCCCGGCGCACCAGGCCCGCCACCGCGCCCAGGGCCTGCTGCCCTGCAGTGACCGCGTCGGCGCCGCGCGCCATGAGCTGCCGGGCCAGTGATTCCAGCCGCTCGTTCGCCGCGGGATTAAAGGCGTTGATCCCCTCGCCCAGCCGCACCGAATGGAACTTCTCGCGCAGGTCCAACTGCGTTGCCAGCACCGCGATGCCGATGCTGCCGCCCAGGTTGCGAAACATATTGTAGAGGGCCGAGGCGGAGCCGGACTGCTGGGGTCCGATATGCCCGGTCGTCAGCGAAGTCAGCGGCACGATCACCAGCGGCAAACCGAGGGCGCGGACCAGTTGCGCCAGGATGAGCTGGTCGTAAGCGGTAAGGTTGGTCATCGTGCTGTTCATCAAGCTGCTGCCGCCAAAAAGTGCCAGCCCGAGCGTGAGCAGGATTCGAGCGTCGAACCACCGCATCAACAGCGCCGCCACCGGCATCATGAACACCTGCGGTATGCCGCTCCACATGATGGTTTGGCCAATCTGCTGCGCGTTGTAGCCCTGCACCTGCGCCAGATAGACCGGCAGCAGGAACATCATCCCATACATCCCCACCCCAAAGGCCGTGCTCACGATGGTGCCCAGCCCGAAGTTGCGGTCAGCCAACAGGCGCAGGTTGATGAACGGCTCGCGCCGCACCAGCTCGATCACCACGAACGCGGTCAGAAACACCACCGCCGTCAGACCCAGCGCGGCGATGAACTGCGAGTTGAGCCAGTCGTTGCGGTTGCCCTCTTCGAGGAACACGATGAACGAGCCCAGGCCAATCGCCATCGAGCCTATGCCCCACCAGTCGCCCCGCCGCAGCAGCGCGAGCTGCATCTTTTCCGGTTCCAGCCCCCAGACCACCGCGCCGATGAGCAGCGCGCCGGGCAGGAGGTTCAAGTAGAAGATCGAGGGCCAGCCGTAATTGTCCGTCAGCCAGCCACCGATGGCTGGCCCAATGGCCGGCGCAAAGGTCGCCGTCATCCCGAACAGGGCGAAACCCAGCGGGCGCTTGGCCGGCGGCAACAACTTCAGCACCAGATTGAATGCCATGGGGATGAGCACCCCGCCGGCAAAGCCTTGCAGCGCTCGAAAGATGATCATGCTGGTCAGGTCCCACGCCCAGGCGCAGGCCACGGAAAAGACCAGAAACAGGACGGCATTGACCACCAAGTAGCGCCGGGCTGAGAACACGTCGGAGAGGTAGCCCGTCAGCGCGATGACAATGATCTCCGCTACCAGGTAGCTGGTCGATATCCAGGAACCCTCCGAAAGCGTCGCCCCAAGCGAGCCGAGGATGTCATTGAGCGAGGCGTTGGTGATTTGAATGTCCAGCACCGCCATGAACGCGCCCAGCATCGCCCCGCACAGCGCCACCCAATGCCGCGCCGAAACGTGGTCAGGATCAGCGCCGGGTGGGGGCACCCGGCCGACATCCCCGAGGTGAGCCGTGCCCGAGCGGCTTTGGGCAGCAGCTCTCATTATGGTGATCCCCAGGGTGAAACGTAAAACGTGAAACGTGAAGGGAATCCGAAGTCGCAGCCGGCAAGCGCAAGGTGAAGCTTCGGTCGGATTTCGGCCTTCCTTCGGATTTCGGTCCTCGGGTTTCGGATTTCATGCTCTAACGTCATCCCCCGCCGGTTGGGGGCACCCGGCCTACACCCCCCACAAAACCGCCCGCTGGTAGGCCGGATGCCCTCACCCGGCGTCCCCATCTCCTCCCTATTCTTCCCTCGCGTTGATTTTCCGATCGCGCCGCTCACCGGAAATAATGATCGAACTCACGTTCGATGCTACGATGGAAGAACCTAACCGGCGGCGTCACTCACGCACCTTCACCTCCACGATCGCCGACAGCCCCGGCACGAGGCGGCCTTCAGGGTCGCTGGCGCTTTGGTTGTCGAAGACGATCTTCACGGGAACGCGCTGGACGATCTTAGTGAAGTTGCCCGTCGCGTTATCCGGCGGCAGCAACGCGAACTGTGCGCCGCTGGCAGGAGCGAGACTCTCGACCCGGCCCGTCACCTCCCGGCCGGGAAACGCGTCCACCCACAGCCGTACCGGCTGGCCCGGCTTCATGCGAGCAAGCTGCGTCTCCTTGAAGTTCGCCACGACCCATACGTTCGGCTGGACTAATGCCAGGAGCGCCTGCCCCGGCTGAACGCGGTTGCCCGATTCCAGGTTCTTTTTCCCGATGCGCCCGGCCGTAGGAGCCTGGATGTCCGTGTAGGAAAGCTGCAGCTCGGCCTCTTTGACATTCGCCTCGGCGACCTTTACCTGCGCCTCGGCGACGCCAATGCCAGCCTCCGCCGCCTGCAGGGCGGATTTGGCCGACTGCAAGCCTGCCAGCGCACCATCGGCCAGCGCCTGCGCGGTGTCGAACTCTTGCTGGGAGATGGCCGCGTTGCCGCCCTGCGAGAGCTGTTTCGCCCGCTCCAGGTCTTGCTGCGCCTTGGTGGCACGAACTTGCTCGCGCGTGACATCCGATTGCGCCTGCGCAATCCGCGCCTGGGCCGGCTGAACCTGCGCCCGTGCCTGGGCCAAAAGGGCGAGGGCCTGCTGACGCTTCACCTCGAAGTCCCGCGCATCCAGCCGGGCGAGTAACTGGCCGGCGGCGACTACCTGGTTCTCCTCAATCAGCACTTCGCTCACCGTGCCGGCCACGCGCGAACTCACCTGGTGGATGTGCGCGGCGACGTAAGCGTTGTCCGTCTTCACCCAGATGCGGGTATAATCCCACCAACGATAAGCGGACCAGGCGGCGGCGGCAGTGACGGCGGCGGCCAGCAGCGCGTAGAGCAGGCGGCGGAAGAAGTGCCGGGGGTTGCCGGTGGCGGGTTGAGCGCCGGCCAAATCCTGGCTTATTTCAACTCGTGGATAGGTCTGGAGTTCGGGGATGGGGCGAACCTCGGGTTGCGGGCTGCGCGCATCGCCCCCGCGACCGGTGCCGGTCGTCGTTGCCTTTGTCTCAATCATCACGTACCACTTAAGCAGCTTGGGGCGGGTTTCGACCAATACTTTGTTGCTTGGTCCAGCCATGCGCGGCAGGTATGGTGGAGACATGGAACTGAGACACCTCCGTTACTTCGTCGCAGTGGCTGAGGAACTGAACTTTACCCACGCGGCGGCGCGCTTGCGGGTGGCCCAACCCGCGCTGAGCCGTCAGATGAAGAACCTCGAAGAGGAACTGCAGATGCCGCTGTTCGACCGGGGCCGCACCGGCGTGCAGCTTACGCGGGCGGGCCGGGTCTTCTACCAGCGGGCGCGTGCGATCCTGGCCCTGGCCACCGAGGCCGCCAACGAAGCCCGCTCCGCGGCCGGCACGATGACCGGCAGCCTCGTGCTGGGCTTTCCCAGCGGTCTCCACCTGAGCTACCTCGCACCCGTCATCACGGCCTTCAAGCGAATCCACCCCCAGGTGCAGTTTGACTACTTCCACGGGCTGCCCGCCGAGCAGTTGAAAGCACTGCGCGCGGGCCGGCTCGACCTGGCCTTCTTGTACTTGCCGGCCCCGCTGGACGGGCTCGAACACCAGGTCATCTGGCGTATGCCGTTCAAGATTGTGCTGCCCCAACATCATCCGCTTTCCCGGCGGCCGGCCCTGGAATTGGGCGATCTGCGCAGCGAGGATTTTGTATTCTGCACGCGCGAATCCCGGCCGGAATTCTACGATGAGTTCTTCCGCCTGTGTGCGAATGCCGGGTTCCGGCCCCGGGTGGTAAAGGAGGTGGGCGGTTACCCGACTAACATGCTCGGCTTGATCTCGGTGGGTCTCGGCGTAAGCGTCTTGCCTCACTTCGAGAACATCGAGCGCATCAGCGGCATCGTGTGGCGCACCTTAAGCAAGCCCAGGCTGTGGTGGGATTGGGCCCTGGTCTGGCGCCGCCAGGGGGCGTCACGCGTGGTCGAGCAGTTCGTAGCCACGGCCGAAAAACACTTCCCGGTCTCGCCGGAGCCCAGCCGCGCCGAGTTCTGATTATTTATCTTTCCTTCGCGGCCCACTTTGGGATAGAGTCTGCCCATGCCAGAAATTGTGGCTTTTGTTAATCGCGGAGCGGCAACCATAACACCGGGAATTGTCGAGAAAGTTCTCCGGCATCTGCCGCAGTGGAAGCTGGAATTCACCCAGATTTACGAGCCGTTGTTTCCACACCTCGTAGATCAGCTTGAATTCCTGACCGACGCTGTCGAAGACGCTGCGGAAGGTGCCTACAAAGACTTGCCCTACATCGCTTTTGCCCAGGCGGTCTTCGCGCTGATTTACGCCCACAAGAAGGTGGGCATTATTCCCGACTCGGTCTTAAACCTTGGCCGTGCCGATGATTCAAGCGTGGTGCGCGCGGTCCTGATTCAAAACGAAAAGGCTTTTGCGATTTACGCCGTGGTGCAAAACACCGAGTGGTCCAAGATCACCAGCCAGCCTTAGAGGAATTGGGGTATTGGGGTTCTGGGGTGCTGGATCATCGAATAACCAACTTCCAGCATGGTTGTCGCCGCTATCCCTTACTAATAATTCCCCCACCCCAGTGCCCCCGAAGCAGCCCGGCTTGAGGTAATCGCGGAACAAAATGGGACACAAGTGTCTGGCGTTCACGACATTCTGCCCCAGGCAGCAGGGAGATTTGCCATAATCACTGCCGCCGCCTAGACTGGCCGCAAGTTTGCTTCAACCCAAGGCGTCCGGCCGCCAACATGTTGCGGCGATGGGAATGCATCGGTCGGCCGGCAAAATTGAATTCGCATGGCAAGCACATTAAGTCCCAGTGAAGAAGCTCAACTGGCGCAGACGATTGAGATGTTTGAAGTCATCACTCAGTCGCAACCCCACGACTATCAATCGCTGGAAATTCTCAAGGAAGCCTATTCCAAGCTGAGCCGCCAAAAGGACGTCATCAGCACGTCCAAACGAATCGCCCATGCCTACGTTCAGATGGGCCAGCTATCCTCGGCCATCCTCGAATACGAAACCATCCTGCAGCGTTGCCCCGACGATCCCGACGTAAAAGCGGCGTTGGAGCAAATCGAGAGCAAAGCTAACAACTTCCCCCTCGAGCCAATGGGGGTGGAAACCACCCTCATGGCTAAAGCACCCGCCCCGAAGGGTGATACCCGCAGAACTGCCAGCAAGGCGCCCCCGGCAGAAGTTGAAGATGGGCGAAAGTCCATGCATAAGCTCTTCGTTGAAAGCAAGCTGATCACGGCCGGCGACTTTGACCTGTGCTGGTCCACCGTCGATCCAACCCTTTCGACCGGCAGCGTGCTGGAGCCGTTCATCCAGGTGTTGGCCGACAGGGGAATTCTGCCTATTGACAAGTCGCTGAAGGTTTTATGCGACAAGTCGCGGTTCGCCTTCCTGCCGCTCCAAAGTTACGATATCGACATGGATTTGGCCCGGAGTTTCCCGGCCGATACCTGCCGAAGGTGGTGCGTGTTGCCCTTCGACCGCATGAGCAAATCGGTCCTCGTGGCCACCGCCAATCCCTTCAACCAGCAGGCTGCCAAAGAACTGGCGGAAGCCACCCCCAACCGCCTGCTGTGGTATCTAGTGCCGCCAGCCGACCTGCTCAGCAACGTCCGCAAGCTCTTCCGATAAGCCAATGCCTCCAGCCAAAACATTTGGCGAACGAATCGCCGACGCCCTGGTGGAAGATGGTCTGCTGACCGCCAAGCAGGTTGAAGAACTGCTCGAGCAGCAGAAGAAAGCCGGCACCCGCCTGCTCAAGCTGATCCTTGAAAAGGCTTATGTCACCGAGGCGGACATGGCCGTCTCAATGGGTCGCGTGCTGAACACGCCGCCGATCAATCTCGCCCGCCTCACTATCCCCCTCGAAGTGGCAGACCTGGTCCCGCGCGAAATGGCTTACAACCATAAGGTCGTCCCCGTGTCGCGGCTGGAAAACAAGCTCTTCCTGGCAATGGCCGACCCGCTGAATGTGCTGGCCATTGACGACGTCCGGCGCATCACCCGGCTGGAAGTCGCGACCCTGATCGCGTCGGAAAAAGCCATCCTGGACAAGCTCAACCAGATCGATGGCTCCAAGAGCGGCAGCATGGAGGACATCATTCAGGATGCCCAGAAGAAGGGCGATGCCGATGCCGACGCCGACAGCTTGGAGGTTTCCCGCGACACCGTCGAAGAAGTTAATCTCGACCAACTGGCCGCTTCCAGCGAGGAAGCCCCGGTCATCAAACTAGCCAACCTCATCCTGGTCCAGGCAGTCAAAGACCACGCCAGCGATATCCACATCGAGCCTTTTGAGAAGACGCTGCGGCTGCGCTACCGCATCGACGGCGTTTTGGCGGACGCAACCCCGCCGCCCAAGCAGCTACAATTGGCCTTGATCTCGCGGTTCAAGATCATGAGCAGTCTGGACATCGCCGAACGCCGCTTGCCACAAGACGGGCGCATGCGCATCCGCGTCGGCGGGAAAGATTACGACCTGCGCGTCTCCATCATGCCGACCGTACACGGGGAGAAGATCGTCTTGCGCCTGCTGGACAAATCGAACCTCTCCGCCAGCATCGACAAGCTGGGCCTCGACCCGGACACGTTTCAGCAGTTCAAGACCGCCGTGGATGCCCCGCACGGGCTCATTCTTGTCACGGGCCCGACCGGTTCCGGCAAGACAACCACGCTGTATTCCGCGCTCAACGAACTCAACAACCCGATCTACAATATCGTGACGGTGGAGGACCCCGTCGAGTTTCAGGTTCCCGGTATCAACCAGGTGCCGACGAAGAAGGAAATTGGGCTGACTTTCGCCAACGCGCTCCGTTCGATCCTGCGCCAGGATCCGGACATCATCATGATCGGCGAAATCCGCGATACCGAGACCGCGGAAATCGCCATCGAAGCGGCACTGACCGGCCACCAGGTCTTGAGCACCATGCACTGTAACGACGCTCCCGGCGCCATTGCGCGCCTCGATGACATGGGCATCGCACCGTTCCTCATCTCTTCATCCGTTATCCTCGCTTGCGCCCAACGCCTGATGCGCCGCATTTGCTCCCACTGCAAGGAGCCGATATCTTATCCGTCCAAGATGTTTCAGGATTTGGGCATCGACCCAAGTATCTTTGATGGCGTCACGTTGTATCGCGGGCGGGGCTGCGACCGCTGCAAGAACTCCGGCTATGGCGGTCGTATGGCCATCATCGAGGCCATGACCATCACGGATGAAATTCGCAAGCTCATTATCGCTCGCGCCAGCACCCGGGAGATGGGCAAAGTTGCCATCGGTCAGGGCATGCGCACGCTGCGCATGGCCGCGCTGGCACGTGCCCGCGAGGGCATCTCCACGCTGGAGCAAGTGCTCGTCCTGACTTCGGCCCACTAGTGCGTTGGATGCAGCCACCCCTTCCCCTGCCTATGCTTGCATTTGAAGTAGCCCTGGCGCGGGTGCTTGCCGAAGTGCCCGCACCCGAAAGCGAATCCATCTCTTTGCGAGCTGCTTCCGGTCGCATCCTGGCTGATCAAATCCGGTCGCCCATTGACCTGCCAGTCTTCGATAATTCAGCGATGGATGGCTACGCGGTGCGGGCCGCCGACGTGACCTCAGCCAAACCGGCTTCACCGGCACGTCTGCGTTTGGCGGGAAAGGTTGCCGCCGGGGAGATATTTATGGGTGAGGTTACTCCCGGCACCTGCGTGCGTCTGTTCACTGGTTCGCCCCTCCCGGCTGGCGCCGACGCCGTCGTGATGCAAGAAGACACGCACATTGACCCGACCGCGCCGGGCGAGGTAGTAATCCTGGCCCCGGCTGGTCCCAGGGAAAATGTCCGGACCCGCGGGGAGGACGTGATGCAGGGCACGATACTCGCCGAGGCGGGCGCAGCCATAACCCCGGGTCGGATCGGACTGCTGGCGGCAGCCGGTTTCGGGCGACTGCGCGTGGGACGACAGCCAGTGGTGGGCCTGCTGGCCACCGGTTCGGAACTCACGGAGCCCGGCCAACCGCTGGCGCCCGGCCAAATCTACGAATGCAATCGCACCGCCCTGGCGGCACTGATGGAACGTGTCGGCGCGGTCCCAAAAACCTTGCCCCTGGTCGCAGATGTGCTCGCCGGAACCACTCAGGCGCTGGCAGACGCTTTCAATCAATGCGATGCGGTTGTGACTTCGGGCGGCGTTTCAGTTGGCGAAATGGATTTCCTCAAGCTGGCCTTCGAGCAAATCGGCGGTCGGCTGGAGTTCTGGAAAGTGGCGATGAAGCCAGGCCGCCCGTTTGTCTTTGGCCGCTGCCAGGGAAAGTTGTTATTCGGCCTGCCCGGCAACCCCGTTTCAGCTCTGGTTACCTTCCGGTTGCTCGTGCGCCCCGCACTGCTGCGCTGGCAAGGCGCAACGGACGTTTCTCTGCCGGCTCACCCGGGGGTGCTGGCCGAACCGCTGTTGAATCCAGGCGAGCGCCGGCATTTCATGAGCGTCAAAGTGGATTCGACCGGAAAGATTCAATTGGCCGGCCGGCAAGCCTCCCACCTGCTCAGTTCACTGGCCGCGGCCAACGGACTGGTGGACGTGCCGGCTCATACTACCCTGGCGGCGGGAAGCACCGTGACCGTGCTGCGCTGGGACTGCTAATCAAAAAGAAAGTATGAAATATGAAGTATGAATGAAGACCGAGCTCAGCCACCTCTTTCATAATTCATAATTCACAATTCATCCTTCTTTCAGAAAGCCCGCTTCGGGGCAGCGAAAACGGGCGCGGGCGGCGCAACTCTGGTTGGATCGGACGTCGGCAATACCAGCGTTGGCCTCGTTTGCCCGAGCGCGCGCGAGTTCACATCCGGCAGCGCTTCCGGACCAAGCAGGGGCCTGGTGATGTTCATCTGTTCCTCGAACACCGAGGGCGCGGCCGAGCTCAGAGAGCTGGGCAGGCCCACCGCTGGCTTCCCTGCCGCTGACGTCGCGTCGGCGGCGAGCGTGGCGAGCAAATTCTCCGGCGTGACAACTGCGGGCGGGTGCCAGCTCGGGTCCACCACGGAACGATAATCGTCCATCAACTTCTTATGCTCCAGCGTCTGCTCCTTCGTCATCGGCTGGTTCGCGAGACCGAAGGGGTCAGACAAATCGCCATGCGTTGCAGATCGCAAGAAGCGACCGTCATTACGATCCGATTCGACCATCTTGTTGAGCGTCTGCATGCTTTCCCTTACCCCGCCAGGAACAATTGAATCTTCCTGAGGGTTGCGCTCATCGCGCGCATTTGATTTACCGGGCGTTCCGAACAAGTCCTCGTGCTTGGATTTAAGCAGGCTATCCGGCTCCACCCGCTTGTTAGCCAGGCGGTCATAGTAACGCTCAAGTGTAGGCAGCTCCCTCTTCTCCTGACCTTCCGGCCCGATTTGCGGCGTCTTAAGCACATCCTCAACCGTTGGCGCCCCGATCAGGTCTTCGGGACTCATGAAGGCCCAGTTCTTACGCCGCTCCAGCAACTCCTTCACGCGTTTGCTCTGAATCGGCGACGAAGAGGGGGTGCGGGGAGGCGGAGCGGTCACCCCCTCGAGCGAACCATTGGGCGAGAACGACTGCAGCGGCTTGTAAAGGTCCTCTTCCAACTCCCTTAGGCTGTCCTTCTTGTTCGTCAACTGATGCAAGTTGGTCGTCACCTCGTCACTCTTAGGCAAAGAGAACTCAATGGACCGCCCGCGCTCCTTCCGACCCGTCTGCGCGTTGCCCACCAGCACGCCACTCAGGACGAGAGTGGCTGCCGCCAGACCAATGTGAAAACTTGTGAACCTGAAACTCATTTTACCTCAAAAGCTTAACCGGAATCGCGAGCTTCGTCAAAGCTCAAATCTACCCCCGTATCACGGCAGACCCCGCGCTTCGAACCCGCCAGAAAATCCAGCATCACCTTGGCGGGCGCGCTGGAGAATTTCGCCCGCGCGCTCGCGGCCGCCGCCCGCAGGTTTTGCCCCTCGCGGAACAGCACGCGGTAAAGCTGTTTCAACTCCAGCCGCTCCGCCGGCGTCAGTCCGGCCCGTCGCAAACCAATGATGTTCAGACCGCAGATGCCGTTGTCGCCGCGGGCCATGGTGTACGGTGGCAGGTCTTGGCTGATCGCCGAGCCGCCTTGCATCATGGCCAAGGTGCCCACGCGCACGAACTGGTGGACGACACAGTTGCCCGAAAGGAAAGCACGATCATCCACGGCCACATGCCCCCCCAGGAGCACGCCGTTCGCCAGGATCACCTCGTCGCCCAGTCGGCAATTGTGCGCCACGTGCGCGTTCGCCATGAAGAAACCCTGGCCGCCGATCACCGTGTACTCCGCCGCCTTGTTTGAACGGTGTACCGTCACGTGCTCGCGGAACACGTTGCCGTCGCCGATCCGCAGCCCGGTGGGTTCCCCGCTGTATTTCAGGTCCTGCGGCGCCTCGCCAATCACGCAGCCCGCATAGAAGCGATTCCGCGCGCCAATGGTCGTCCGGCCAGTCAGATAAACCTGCGGGCCGATAACACACTCCGGGCCGACCTCCACGCCTTCATCAATGATGGCGTAAGGCCCCACTTGGACGCCCGCGTCCAGCTTCGCCCCAGGATGAATAATAGCGGTCGGATGAATCATCACCGTCCAAAGTGGGCCAACCGCCTCCATTGCCAAGTCAAAACTGACGCGGAAAATGCTGAAAAGCTGAAATACTGAAAAGTTGAAACCCGCCCCATGCTCCCCGCCCCCCTTCACGTTTCACGTTTCCCGCCTCACGCGTCTCACGTATAAAAGTACCCCAGCTCCCGCAGTGACGTGTAATCCTTCGGCCGCTCCTGAGTCGCCCGCCCAAGAATCACATGATCCAGCACCTCGATCTTGAGCAGTTGCCCGGCCCGAATCAGGTCACGCGTCACCTTGATGTCGGCCTCCGACGGCGTCGGGTCGCCGCTCGGGTGATTATGCACCAGCACCAGCGCGGCGGCGTTGTTCTGGATGGCGGGCCGGAACACCTCGCGCGGATGGACCAGGATGGTGTCGAGCGTCCCATCGGCAATCTTCTCCGGCTCGCCGATCAGCCGCCGGCGGGTGTTCAGCAGCAGCACCTGGAACACCTCGGCGTTGCGCAACCGAACGTCCTCGCGCATGAGGTTAGCCACGGCTTCCGGCGTGTCCAGCACCGGAGCAGTCCCGTGCGTCTCACGGACGAGCCGGCGCGCCAGGCTGAACGCCGCCACGAGCGTCACCGCCTTGTCCGGACCGATGCCGGGCTCCTTCGCCAGATCCTGCCAAGACGCCCGGGCCAGCGCATCCAGAGAACCGTAGCGCTGGACAAGCTGTTTGCCGAGATCCACCACGTTGACTCCCTTCAAGCCGGTGCGCAGGAGGATGGCGACCAGTTCGCCGTGGCTCAGTGAATCAGCCCCTTTCTCCCTAAGCCGTTCCCTCGGACGTTCGCTGACTGGCTGGTCCTTGAGTTTTATACCGCTCATGCCCGGACTCTAACGGGCCGCCACTCCGGGCACGAGCGGAATTTCGAAGAAAGGCTAAAGGCTGAAGGCCGATTGGCAATTGGCAATTGGCGGCATGGGTTTGACTTCAGCATTCAGCCTTTAGCCTTTAGCCTTTAGCCTTTCCTTCTGACCGGACTTTAGCGCAGCCCTGCCACCTGCAAGTCGCGCACGACGAACGGCGCAAACTCCTCGCGCAGATGCGGCGGAATCCGCACCTTGAAGCGGGCGGTCTCGCCGTTGTAATCTCGCTCTACCACCTGGCCAACCTCGTGCAACCGGGCGATGACAGACGCCTGCTCGTGCGGCACAGACAGCTCGATGAACTCGCGCAGGGGCCGCAACTGGCTGCCCAACTCGGCCACCAATGCCTCAATGCCCTCGCCGGTGACAGCGGAAATAGCGACCCCGTGCGGATGCCGCTCCAGGAACCGCGCGAGCACTTCCCGGCTCCCGCTCAACTGGTCAATCTTGTTGAACACCATGATGGTCGGCTTGCCTTCGGCGCCAATCTCCCTCAGCACGGCATCCACTGACTTAATCTGCTCCTCCGCTTCGGGATGGCTCGCATCCACCACGTGTATCAGCAAGTCCGCCTGGACCACTTCCTCCAGGGTCGCCTTGAACGCCTCCACCAGGCCGTGCGGCAGTTTGCGGATGAAACCAACCGTGTCCGTCAACAGCACGTTTTGGTTCGTTGGCAACCGCAGCCGGCGCGTGGTCGGGTCCAGCGTGGCGAAAAGCTTGTCCTCCACCAGCACCGCCGCGCCGGTCAGCGTGTTCAGCAGCGTGGACTTGCCCGCGTTGGTATAGCCGACGATCGAGGCCAGCGCCCAATGATTGCGCTGCCGTGAGTTGCGCTGGGTCGCGCGCTGTCGGCGCACCACCTCCAGCTCGCGCTCGATACGGGCGATGCGGTCCTGCACGCGGCGCCGGTCGGTCTCCAACTGCGTCTCGCCTTCACCGCTCCTCATGCCGATGCCGCCCTTTTGCCGCGTCAAGTGGCCCCAGAACCGCGTCAGCCGCGGCAGCAAATGCTGCAGTTGCGCCAGCTCGATCTGCAGCTTGCCCTCCCGCGTGCGCGCACGCTGCGCGAAAATATCGAGAATGAGCGACGTGCGATCGAGGACCTTGCAGTTGAACGCCTTCTCCAGGTTGCGGCTCTGCGCGGGGGAAAGCTCGTCGTCGAAGATGACCGTGTCCACCTCCGCCTGCTGGCATTGTTTGGCGAACTCCTCCGCCTTGCCTTTGCCGATATAAGTCGCCGCGCAAGGGGTGGCCAGCTTTTGAATCCCCTCGCCCACCACTTCGCCGCCCGCCGTAGTGGCCAGTTCGGCAAGCTCCGTCAGTGAATCATCCAACTCCCTGTTCTGCCGTGACTTGAGTTCTACCCCCACGAGGAACACTCGTTCCGTCCGTCGGTTCCTGTTCTCGATCAGTGCTTTCAATTCTGCGCGTGCATCACGCTCTATCTCTTTCCATTTATCTGTGCCGCACAATACCACGTTCCCGGCGGGAGAAAAAGAGCTTTTTGACGCATTTAGCCGA
>SESF01025713.1_pt1 | contig 14716 bp, 27 predicted proteins | sample 3171521 | NCBI WGS metagenome assembly SESF01 (sample SAMN10866945, study PRJNA518727) | freshwater metagenome | biome: subpolar coniferous forest; feature: holomictic lake; material: water; isolation source: holomictic Lake 227, 6 m and 8 m depth | place: Canada: near Kenora, Ontario | collected...
TGAAGTCGAAATTGTCATCCTCACCGGGGACGAAGTCGATGAGATGGAGGAAGTCGAAGAAACCGACTAAACACAGATAGGCCTGGGATGATAGAAATATCATCCTGGGCCTTTTTCCGTGTATAGATACGGTCCTGGGAATAGCGGTATACACACGCCCTATTAAATAATATGTAGCCCTTTATTACATTTTAACACTCATCTTTGTCTGATATACACACACACCAAACCCCTGCAATCTGCCTGAATACTGGTAGATTGTGGGGGTTTTTTAATGTAAGGTAGTCCCTAGCAATCTCACCGCTACAACCTTTAAGGAGGTTAATATAATGGAACCATCGTTCCAGGAGCGTTTAGCGGCGTTCCGGTCCCTAGCGTCAGATAATGGGCTGAAAGTTAGTGTTTCTCCCATTAGTCCACTGACCGTCCAACCTGACCCCAGTGGGGTTCAGGCTCCCATCGCAAAAGAGGTAATACAAGCCATTAGAGCCTCTGGGAACAACGGTCGTTTTGTTCGGCTTGATGATACGGTGGATGATCTATTCGCCATTATTAGAGCCGCTAATAACATCGTCCTGGTTAAGCCTGTGCAAGCAGGTAAGACCGCAGAGGTAATTAGGATCATCGAACACACTTACCAGTATTCTGTCACTATTTTTCTAAGCGACAAGAATACAGCCCTTGCCGGGCAGACTAACAAGAGAACTACCGGCATGGGCTGGAAAGTAGCGGACTTTAGGGATTGCAATAGTCCTAAAGAGGCTATGAAATACCTTCGTGGTAGCATCGGACAGCGGAAGATGGCTCACTTCTTAATGGAAGTGAACAATATCGAAACTCTCATTATGGTTTGTGAGAGTCTGTCTGAACCTATTACCCTGATAGTGGACGAAGGCGACAAGAATAAGAATGTCGTCTTTGCTAACAATGATCAAAACGAAGCGGTAGACGATGATTCGATGCCGCCAATTACCAAGGGCATTATCGCCTGCAAGAATATACTAAAGGAAAGGGCGGACGGAAGCAAAACCATCTTTGTTACTGCCACGCCTCAGGGCTTGCTGGTATCAGAGAAGGATGAGGACCGTTTGGTTATCGTCAAGGAGCCTTACAAGAATTGGGTTGGAGTGGCATATAATCATCCTGCCAACTTCAATATCGTTCAAGCGATCCGCTTCTGTTCCTGCAAGGCTAGGGACCGTTGGACGAATAACGGTGAGGATGTCAATTATAATACCTATGCTATGGGTGTTATCGAAGGCTTAGACAGATTCGAGAAGATGGACACCAAAGACGATTCTATTAAGCAGATCATGTTAATTAGCTTAGAGAATCGTAATGCGGCCCAGGCCAGGCTGGCACACTTCGTTCGGCGCAATCTGTTGAATAGCAACGCTGTGGACCTCATCGTGTTCAACGGTGAGAACAAAGATAAAGCCACCCCATTGTTAGCGGATAAGATTGCCGCATCGGATCGAAAGAAAATCATCGTCATCAGTGGATTCATGGCGGCCCGTGGTGTTAGTTTCACTGACTTCAGTGATACCAATAACCGCTTTGAGTTAGTGCTTCAAGTCCATGCGGCGAAGAAAACAGATCCGTTGAATAGTGCACTACAGGCTATGCGGATCTTTGGTCCCGCTAGAAAGACTGTTGCACGACCTACCCTTGTGTGCAATAAGACAACGGCAGATGACTGTGCAATCAATTTCTTGGAAGGCTACCGTATTTGCCAGGAAATTGCCGAGGGTAAAAAGACAATAGCCCAAGGGAAATACAATTCGGCCCGGCCTTTGACCCAGGCGTATAACTTCCGCTATTTCAGACAGGGCAGGGGTTGGGATTCCCTACTGTTTGAATCCAGAGATCCGGCAGATCATGAGCCGATCCTGGATATGTAAACGGCATGAAGATAGATAAGAATAGCCTGAATCTACCGCCGCAAGGCATGAGGATAGATAAGGCGTTCTGAATCTACTGCCGAATAAGGTAGGCTGAATGGTTTGAAGTCAGATAAGGGAGATATGCCCTGAATCTGCTACCATTCAGCCTACTCTTATTTTTACATCAAAATAAATTGAAATAAGGATAACTACACACCCTATCATCTGGATTTAACGATGATTAAATAAGCGGAACGAGAGTCCTCATACATTAAGCCACACTAACCTTTAGGGGTTTGGCTGACTCTAACTACTCCGCTTATTCAATCACCAACAATCCTACTAAATGGAGGTAATACAATGTCCCTTGAAGCAATCAAAGAAAGGGTTGCTAAGTTGTTATCCCTGGCTGAATCGCCTAATCAGCATGAAGCGGCCAGGGCGTTAGCACAGGCTCAACGGATCATTACCAGCTATAAGCTATCAATCGCTGAATGTTTAGCGAAAGGTAGTGAGGTTGCATTTAAGGATGAGCCTATCATCAAAGATGCTGTTCCCTTGATTGCTACCGGTAGAGTTTCACTGTGGCAGAGTTATATCTGTCAAGTGTTGGCTTCTCACAATGATTGTAAGATCCTGAAATATGCTGGTAAGGGTCTTATTATCTTTGGTAGAGCATCTGACATAAATACGGTGAGAACAATGCTTAATTTCACGATAAGGCAGTTGTGGAATCTAAGTCCGAAAGGAAAGGGCAAGGTTTATTCTGACTCATGGTATACAGGAGTTATCGTTACTATTGAGCGTAGACTGAAAGAAATGAGAACAGAGGTATTGTCGCAAGCGACTACCTTTGGGCTTGTAAAGTATAACGAACAGAGTAAAAAGGTGGATACCTTCGTTAATACTACTTGCAATGTAATACCTGCAAAGCAATCGCAAGCAACAATCCTTGACCAAGCGTATAACAACGGTTTGCGTGATGGCTACAAGGTTAATCTCAACGCTAGTAAGGAGTTATCATGACTCATATCCATCTAGACCACTGTGAAAACTGTGGGAAGGCGGCTGATCAGATCACAGTAATTGATGGTGTTATTACTTGTCAAGTGTGTATTGACAAGAACGAGAACACCTTCCATTCAATCATGTCTGATCTGCGCTGGGCTGATAACATCAAGAAATTCAAGCGCAAGCGTAGCAAAAAGAGATAGACTTTAAGAAAGCCCGTAGATACGGCGTTATGTCGTTTAATAATCAATCTTCTGATTGGTTACTATGGGTTTTATTAAGTTCTATTGCTCTTTCACTGTGGCTGGCTAAAGCGTTTAGTCCAGTCATTCTCTTAATCCCTTTTACGGAGGTAATATGGTTAATCCAGGCTTCATGGTCAATGACGGTAAGGGCTTTCAGCTCTTGCTGGCAAATGGCATGACTGTTTCTGTTCAGTGGGGAAGCGGTAACTACTGCCGCAATCGTAATCTTTCCTTCACTACGAATCCAATTCCTCCCTGTGCAACAGCAGAAACCGCTGTTTGGGGATCAGATGGTAACTACATCAAGCGTGAAGAAGGTGATTACGATACTGTCCAGGGAGATCAAACTCCCGATAAAGTTGCGGCTACCATAGCATGGGCCGCTGGACTACCTGCTAATTTCTCTTGGCCTATTGTTGCCGAGGAGGAATAGCATGAGCATTTCCTTCAAACAGCAGTCCTTTCTTCAGTCGCTACTAAGGACAAAAGTTGTTCCAGAGCCTTTTCAGGGCTTGGATATAAACAATCTGTCTATTACAGAAGCGTCTGAATTGATTAAGGTTATGGTAGACCAGCCTAAACTACCTCCATCTGATAATAATGGAAACAATCTTCCTAAAGAGCCAGCGGCAGAAGGTTTTTACTATTATCAAAACTCTGTTTACAATGTCGTTAATTCCAAGACAGGTAACAGATACGCCAAGATCCTAATAGAAGAAGGCAAGAAAGGACGATGGGAATACATAAAGGGAATGGTTAATACCCTGAATGTGTCTCATCTGATTAGTTTGTCGGAAGCAAAGAAATTCGGCCATGAGCATGGGTTTTGTGTTGTTTGTGGAAGGACGCTAACAGATCCAACCAGTGTTCAGAATGGGATTGGTCCCATTTGCGCTGGGAGGTTCTAGTGTGGGATAATACCGGTCCTCTATCAAACGAAGAAAGAGCCGTATATAATAGGCTCAATCAAATGTCAACAGATCAAAGAAAAGGGACGGGTGAGCAGGAGTTATATACAAAACTCCATGTTAGACTTGTTCTTAACCTAGGAAAGAAACGGAGATAGTGTTGTTAAGAAAGCCCATACCTTGATCCTTGATTGGATAAGATGGGCTTTATCAACCACACCAACCTCACAGGAGAATTACCATGAGTGAAGATTACTGTCCGATTTGTGGCCGCCCTGACGGGGCTGGACACGAACCCAAGTGCTTTGTTGTTCCTGTTGTCAAGAATGTAGTCTGTGCTACCTGTAACAAAGAGACTAACACACCCTGGTTCTTAACAGACGGTGTGATTTGCCCGACTTGCTGGAAACTCTATGTAAACTCACAAGAAAAGGGGAAATAATATGAATCAGCCTACAGATAACTGTGTATGCCCTTGCTGTAAGACTGGGCATTATGTTGCTCACGCAACGAGATATATCTTCTGTTCTGATGAGTGCAAAGAGGCATTCTATCCTAATGATGCAGTAGAAGATGCTCAGGCTGAAGCTGAAGTTGAGGCTGATAAGTGTTGCATAGATACTGCCAATGTTACCTTTGGAGACTTTGGTGTCTCAAGTGGCCTGGGAAAGTATCTGACTGTTGTTATGAATGAAACCACAGATGCGGCTTTTGAAGAAGTACACAATAGGTTCTTCCGACTGTTTGGTGTTATGCCTCAGTCCAGGAGCAAGTTTTGTTCCGGTGAAGTTACCTTCTACTCATCTAACAATGGTGATCGTTCACCTTTCGCCTAGGGAATAGACAATGCAAACACCAAAGTGGGACGCTTTCAGGCAGTTAAACGCCAGATACTCTTGGCATCCGAAAGATGACCCTTTTCATCCGTTGCTGTGGGATGATTCCTACTGTGACTTACTCTGTTCAGCAGATAATGCGCTTCGCCCCAAGGAGCCTGAAATGGATCTTACGGAGGCAAACCAGCTCTACACAGTAATAAATGATTTGCGAGATAAGAACGAAATCTCTCTAGAGGGAGCCAATAGGCTTTCTCTCATCATTGATACCAGCACAGGTATCCGAGCGTGGCTAGATGCCACAAAAGGGGAAACGAAGCCATGAGAATCAAGTTACTCCGCCTTCATCATTACATCATGACTCATCCCATGTTAATATATTGGGGTGGCGTTTTTGATACTCTCCTGATCATTGCTATTACTTACGCAATCTTTCGTTGGGTGAAATAAACATGAAATACATCGCTGTGAAGTACCTTCTGAAGATGGGACCGTTTGGTCCTGCGATAGAGCGTGAGCAGGTTGTTCCAGAGAACCGCCTGAATAGCACCCTGGCCAATCTTAAGTCCAAGGTCATTGGTGCTACAAATATCAGGATCTCAACTTCGTTTGAGTTTCCCGAGTAATACCTTTCTTTGCTCTAACCAAGCAGAGTGTGTTCCTGCCAGCTAAGAATGGGTGGGTCACAACTAGCCAGCCTTTGGTAACTCTGGGCTAGTCGGCGTAAACTCTACCAAAGGTAATCAGCCCGAAAAGCCTGGTTACAGTTAATCTTTGAAAGTAGTCCGATGAATAGGAAGTCTCTGTGGTGGAGACAAAACTAATGGGAAGAAGAACCGTGTGGATAACATCTACATAACTCTAGGTCGGTAGATCCTATGAGAGTATCGGACGAGGGATAAAACCCTGTGACTCTGGTACTCTTATCTACCAAGCGAGATACTAGGGTATCGCTATATAAACCGTTGCCTAGGTAGTGAGTTGGTTTTGCTTCACCCTAATTGAAGCATGTAATACTATCCAAAAGATGGTTCCAACTGTATTACAATTAAATACTATTGCCGATGCTGCGTAGTTGGAGGGACGCACCGGACTGTAAATCCGGTTCTTTGATTAGACATAGTAGGTTCGATTCCTACCGGCGGCACCAATTTTTAATCATAACTCACATCCTTGAAAGGGATAAGCATGCTATCAAACGATACCTTGGGGAAGGTAATGCGTCAGTTAGCTGTCTGGGCTGTTCTCGACAGTAAGAAAGTCGAAGTCTGTCTTTCCGAGAACAAGGTAGAGTTCACATTCCGGAGATTCACTGGAAAGGAATATGATGGATATAAGTCCTCACAGATCAATCTCCAAGAGATCCTGGATGAACGCTTAGAGGACACTGGCTTCACAGCTTGGGTTGGGGTATCTACCAATGGTGGAATATCAGAGCCTTTGGTTGATTCCTACATCGTTGTGATCGAAAAGTATGAACCCTATTATGGGTGTAATGACGATTAGATAATTTATTTTAGGAGAGCCCTAATTAAAGGGCTGTCTCAAGATAAATGCTAACTCACACCTAAGTTCAAATTCTAAGGAGATATATGAGTTCAATAACGCTAGACGCTATTTGGATAGGTAGTTGGAAAGCTACTACTGAGGAGGCTAAGACACTCCACAGTTACATTCTTCGAGAGGCTACTATACGAGGTTTTGGGCATCTGCTCACGAATGTTACTCAAGGGAGTAACGGCCTAGTCCAGTTCATGCTTATGCCTTGTGGTAGCAAAGAAGGCTATCCACAAACTAAGTCTTGGGAAGATTTGGCTGTTCATGCGGCCTTTGCCTGTGCTGGTAGTTCTTTTCACATTAAGAGGCTCCATTTAGGAAGTAATTAGAGGTTAGCATGCTAATACAAGAGTTATCAGATGTTCATCTAGAACACATACAAGACGGCAATAAGGCTGTGGCTTATCTTGAGGCTATCAGACCCATTGAAATTGCTGATGTGTTAATTTTAGCTGGCGATATTTGGTCGCTTAACAGCAGCAATAAGTATAGATATCTTGATGAATTCCGTAAGTGGGCGATTGAGATTGTCTATGTACCGGGCAATCACGATTACTACAATAGTAATCCTCTCGGTGATAACCTTAAAGATGCCCTAACTAAGTTAGAGCGTGAGGGCCTTAGGGTCCTTCATCCCGATCACCACAGATCATTCACTTATCAAGATGTTAAGTTCGTTGGCACTACTGCCTGGTATCCAGAGAATGAAGCTGTAAAGAAACAGCTGTGGAACTGGAGTGATAGAGCCTATATCAAAAACTTCTATGCTTGGTGGGCAGACCATCAACTAGAAGAGCGTAAGATGCTTTGGGAAGAGGTTGAGGAGGGTTGCATTGTAGTAACTCATATGCTTCCTACCTTTGCTTGTGTCAGCCCTATGTGGGCTGGTGATCCAACTAATGTTCTCTATGTCTCTGATCTAGAAGATCTGGTATTAGAGAAGAAGCCCAAGCTTTGGTTCCACGGACATTCTCACGAACCTCTTGATATGATGATCGGTGATACGAGAATGCTTCGTAATCCGATTGGCTATCCTGGGTATATCCACGATTTATCCACAGTAAAGATCCTAGAGATTACAATTTAACGGGAGATACTATGTCTTGGTATCATTGCTCTAAATGTGGACAGAGTTCTTGTGTTTGTGTGCCACAGAAAACTCAAGTCGAGGATAGCAAAGTTCATGAATTATTAGAAAAACAAAACAAACTGCTTCAAGATCTTATCAAAAAGCTCGATATATAAGTATGCCAGCTTAGCCGCCTTAGCTTAACTGGTAAAGCCTTTGATTTGTAATCAAGAGAGTGGGGATTCGAGTTCCTCAGGCGGCTCAGATAATGTCACCCAGATAGTTTAATATTAAACTATCTGGGTGATAATATCTAAATATACTTTACTTGATTGTTCTGTAAAACGTTTTTGTTTACTACTATCAATAGGTGATAATGAGAGAACCTGGCCTTATTATGAAGCTGTTCCTTTTCTTTAGGAGAATGTGGTGAGTAAACACGATAGAGTAATGCTATGGGCCATTTCCTTCATGCTGTCCTGGGATAAGTAGAGGATAACATGAAATTTCATATCACCGTTACACGCATTTCAACATATGTTGTTACGGCTAAGGATAAGGCCGAAGCCTATAAAATAGCCAGTTCAACTCACTCAACAGACAAGAAAGTTTCCTGTTCTGTTCCTGAACAAGCAATATCCATTCAAGAAGTGACGGATTAAAGTATCGTTCTGTGCTATACGCCCATTACAGAACGGATATGCTTGTAAACCACTGTACCCACGGTGTGTAGTATGTTCTGTAAATCCATTAGTGGTGAAACGATACTGGCCCATTGTTACATATGCTTTCATAGATATGTAACAATGGGCCTTTTTTGCGTTATAGAGACTAGTCTCTTTTCTCGTATCGCTTTGTCTCTTCGTTATACTCATATGCTAGAGTATAGCCCTTTAGAACAGATGTATCCCACAAGACGATACTTGATACATCCCAAGAGTATAAGAACTGACAATCAGAATAATCATCCATAGATAATCCATGAGGATCATCTACTGCTATCCCTTTGTACCGATTCTCTAGTGGTTTCCAAAAGAGCCTGGCGTTATCATCATAATTCTGAACAAATGCATTACCTTCTGTTGTCATGTCAACATAGCTTGTCCCAAAGTCTCTCATACTACCAGTGAGTTTGAGAATACTAGGATCTAATATATCAACATCAAGTTTGTAAATATATCTTGTAAGCCAGTGAGGCATTTCAACAATGCACCAACTAACCCATCCATGACCCCTAGCGGCCCAAAAACCCTGTGGTTTCGCCGAGGCTTTACCTGCTATCTGTGGATACTTAGGCTTAGGCCGTTCAAACGTATTATTAGTAGAATGATAATAAATGTTGGGATCCATGTTTGATATTAAATCTCTACGGGCAGATTCTTCAAGGTCTTTAACATCAAATTCCGTACCCTCTGGGCCTTCTAATAGGCTCTGTCTAACAAATAGGCTTGTTTCTAATCTAATCATAGATTTAATTCTTTGGAGGTAGCGTGACTACTCTTAAGACTCTTGAAGATAAGCTAGCTTCGTTAGAGGCCACTCGTAGTTTTGTGGCTAATGAGATAGCGACTCTCTACAAAGAGATGAAACAATACCAACCACAGCCTAAGAATATGGCTAAGGCATTATTTCCTGTTGTATGCGACTTCAATTGTATCATAACAGATACAAAGGGAGATTACTTCCATTGGAGTGATACTAAGACTATCTTTGGTATTGACAGCGAAGACCCCAAGGATATGCCAAAGCATTATTATCATGCTAACTCTGGAGTAGACATTTGGACTATTCTTGTTGACTCAGGAGCATTTGAGTCCAAGGGTCAGGCCAGAAAGAACTGGCAGGGCATCAAAATGATACCAGATGGTTATACAGAACTTGGGCCTATTGGTAAAAGTAAGCTCATGATCTTCATCTGGAACCCTTCAGCATGAACATCTGGAAGGTAATACCAAGAAAGCTTTTCAGTAAACAGATTCATCCTCTTGTAATTAGATACATCGCTTATAGATTATCTAAGTCACGCAAACCTTCTTACTCGCTATGGGAGCATTGGTGAATACCCTCATTACCATCCTAGCTTGGATGTTCTGTATTGCTTTATTTTATATTCTCTGGCCTGTGTTTTCAACTGACAAGCCAAAGCCATAAACCCACAACCAACTAGACCTTTCGGATAGTCCGAGATGAGTCGATATACTTAATACACAGGAGAATACATGACCACCACCGTCAAGTTAGGCCAGCTCTTTCTTCTTCGCAGAGATCTTAAGCAAGAGATCAGCAACTCTACTGGTGACATTATGTCCCTAGTATCTTATCGTGAAGATAAGGAAAGCACTAAGGATGAATACTTCAGTACAATGTTCAACATCGTAGATATGAGGCACAAGCTTCATGTCTATGACAGGCTTATTGAGCAGGAGAACTCAAAGCCTGGGACAATCGTTTTCAAAGAGAGCTTATTCTCTCTTAATGAGGCTAGGCATTACAAGGTTCACTTAGTTGCTACAATGGCTTTCATTGACAGTGTTCTTCGACACGCCTCTCAGTATGTCAAGCGTGTTGAGGGTGCTACCGAATACATCGAAACCCCTGGACAGAACGGTGCTATTCTCTATATTGAGAAGCGAGTGGAGAAGAAATATATTGTTGTTCCTCCTCTTGCAACGCTCAAGGAATACACAAAGGAACTCAAACAGAATGTACAACTGTTGGACTCATTGATCCAACAGTTGGATTGGGAGATTATGGTAGAAATACCGTAGTCAATCATGCTAGTGCTAGAGAGGACAATGCGAAATTACCCTGCGTTAAAGGGTTATACCCCTCATATATCTCGAAAGAGACTTCTCAATGTTTTGCGGGAACATTAAACACAAAACTAAACAACTCACTACCTATCCCGCTACTGCCCATTGAGCCAACTCTCCATGTCTAACGACACACTTCAAGATACCCTGATCGGTCTTTTGACCAAACCCTGTAATACCTCTCTAGCATTAGTCATCTTCTTATTCAGGACACTGAACTAGACCAGCGTGTATTTCTCTGTGACAGTTTGAACAGACCAACACACACTTATCTAGTTCAGTTCTTGATGATAAAAATGTTTTAAGCTTACCAGCACTCAACCCATATTCTTTTTGTGTCGGGTCTGTATGATGAAATTCCAAAGCACCATCATATTTTTGATAACCACAAACAATACATTTACTACCTTTATAGTCAATGGCTTTCTTTTTCCATAAGCGTTGTCTATCAAGCACATTAGCCGATTGACAAATCTTACAATAGCTATGCTTTCTGCTATTATCTTCATTAAGATAAAACATATTAGCTTCTTTGTTAGTTTTACATTTTGAACAAAGGAAAAGCCCTGTTTGTTTTCTTGATACCATTTCGGCGGATAAAGTATTGCCAGCCTTAAAGGGTGAACAAGATAAGCACATCTTTCTATTTGAAAGGTTATGTTTTTTTCCGTTAACTATAAGCACCGAGTCAAAAGTAATCTGACATAATTCACAAGTCTTTTTCATTTTATACCTCATATTTAATTGCGTAAAAGTAAAATAAATTATACCATTTTTAAGTATTGGGACTGTAATTCAACAGTAGAATAACGCTCTTTTAAAGCGTAGGTCGTGGGGGCAGCACCCACCAGTCCCACCATTCTTTCTAACAATGCCATTACCATAGAAGATATGTATGGCAAAGAAGGTTGTAGTTGATGAAGCTTCTGTAGTCGCAGAGAAGCTGTTTAAGCTCTTGGCCGTGGGTTCGACTCCGGGTGGGTCCACCATCTTACCACAGCAATACAATTACTACCACCACAACCCAGCCATTCTCATAAAGGAGAATATACATGGCTAAGCAAGGTAATCTTTTCGCACTAACCAGTCCCGATGGAACAGTTGGTATCTTTCATCAGCTAGGAACAGCAACCCCAGGTCGTATCAGTGTTCAGAATTGCCTGGTAGAAAAGTTCGGTAAGGGCAAGGTATTCATTGGTAAAGGTCTGTGCCAGAGTGGTGGTTATCTCCATCTTAACAGTAACCGAGCAACCAGTGGTATTGGTTATTTCAATACTCCCGGTGGTATTTATCTTGTAGAGAGAATCACAGCAGTAGATCCTCGTTACAATACCTCATCTGTTATCAAGGAATATGCTGAATTCTTTGGTCGCAAGACTGTAAAGGCTGTGGAAGCAGATACTCCAAAGCGTCTTTACAAGAAGCAGATCAAGGAACATTCCAACCAGCAGGTTGCCGCACTTGAATTGCTTGACAAGCTGATTAGCACTCTTGGGTATATCAAGAGCGAACCAAACATTGTTGCTTTCAGGCGAGCGGCGAAGAGAAAGAAGTAACTGATAGGATTCTTTTTAGGAATGGGCCTTAGGGCCTATTCTCAAGAAGAATAAACAATGATCCCATACCACCCGTAGCTGAGGGGATTTAGCATCGCTCTTCTAAAGCGAATACGCAGGTTCAAATTCTGCCGGGTCCACCAAAGGTTTCAATTAGGAGATTTACAATGAGTGAGTTTAGACCAGCAGTAATGGCACAAGATTGTTTTAAGACCGTTGATGGGTCAGAGCATTGCACACCGTTCAACTTCCGTGTTACACTTGGTATCTCTCCCAGGGGAGAGGAGCGCAGTGATAGAATTGTAGGAGGCTTCAGGTCTTTTATTGATGCCTACAACATGTATAACAATCTTGTGGCCAAGATTCACGAGGATGATTGTGAGTATGACATCGTTCTCTTAGATCATTATGTGGCCGATGGCGGTTATCGCAATTACAGCACCTTCCTCATGTTTTCTTTGGAGGACGGGGAATATACTCCAAATTAAAACACTAGGACACGGAGTGGGTATTAATCTGTGTCTTACAACAAGTTACAAGGATCAATTACATGCAAGTAGACCATAATTTTAGTTATCTCTTTTATTACATCATGATTTATGCTCTTGGCCTAACAACAGGACTTGTTATTGCCTTCAGCAGAGTAATCAAAGACAAACAGAAAGAACAGAGAGAGTCTCTAGAAAGGCTCCAAGAAGTCATCAACTCCTGGAAGAAGCGTGATCACGATGGGTGAGGCATTAGTCTTACTACTTGGTTTAGGTAGTGCTCTTACTGGCTACCTATTAGGTGCTATATTCTTTGGTGATGAAATCAACCTCAACTAACTCAAGTGCCTGTAGCTCAGCTGAATAGAGCAAATCCCTTCTAAGGATTAGGTCCCGAGTTTGAGTCTCGGCAGGCACACCAATTCTTTCCTATATAAGGAGGCAAGGCATGAAGATATTAAAACAAGAGCCAAAGGAATCTTATCGTGCCAAGAAGATAAAAAGATTCCTAGACGAATACTTTCCTATTAAGGAGATTACTATACCAACCGGGCGTGACCTTAAGCTGGCTGTACTTAAACAAGTAACATCAGAGAAAGGGAAAGTATGTTAGCAGAAACGCCTAAATTCAGTAATGAAGACCTTGATGAGTTCATGGTGTTCTATTATGGGAATAGGGAACACAAGGACTACAAGTGGTTGAGATTTGGTCAAGCCTTTTTCTTATACTTCAAGGATAAGGGCATGGACAAGGTTAAAGACGCTGAGCTGTTCTATGCTCAGACCCCAACAGAAGCATTAACGGCTATATACGGACGATATATAGTCAACCCCTAAGGAGAAATACAATGACTATCAACAAAGAATTTGATACTGTTATCTCGCACTTGACCTTTCCAAGCGCAAAGCACGATGATGTACCCTTCAAGGCTCTGAGAGCAATCAAGAAAGAGCTGAATAGGCTTAAGAGAGCCCTTCGGGAAGAGAAGAAGCTTCGTAACACCACTACCACCACCGTCTAATAACAAGACTCTGCGATCAGAGTCAAACACACGGAGTTACCTGTGAAATGTGTTAAATATCTTTCTGGCGAAGTTCGGCGTATTACTGACACTCATGCTAATGAGCTTGTTAGTTTGGGTGTAGGTAAGTATTGCCCCAAATCTGAATGGAAGGCTCTGCGTGTAAGTCCTGTTGTTGCTCAGGTTGTTCACACTGAGGAACAGGCGAGAGAGATCCAGCGCAAGGCTGATAAAAAGAAGGGTCAGCAGAGTAAGCGAAACTACCGAAAGTCTTAGTCAAGACGATATAACTTGTATGCGGGTGTGGTGGAATGGCATACACACAACACTTAAAATGTTGCGCCGTAATGGATTGTGGGTTCGACTCCCACCACCCGCACCAGTTATAATAGGAGTAGTTATGCTAATCGACAAATACACATACGTTGATGATAATAAGCACACTATTACTGCCTATTGGTTTAATGATAGGTATCGTTACACTGTTAATACTGAGTCTGGTATTGAGTATCGGGAAGTAATCACATCCGCTGTTAACTCAGCCAATGCCCTTGAAACTCTATTAGATCATGATATTAGTAAGTTTCCATATAAAGAACCACAACGAAGTGGTAAGTGTATTAGGTGTTCTAAGCATCATGGCGCACCTAGGAAAGAATATAACCTAGCATCTATCTGTGATAGGTGTTACAGAGTTATGGTAAGTGATACGAAAGCTAATACAGCATCTGTGTTTTACATGATCAATGAAGATGGTAGTAAAGGTTCAGCTATGAAGTAAACTACGGCCCAATACCTCAACTGGTTAGAGGATCCGCCTTATTTCGATTACAATGTGTAGGCGATATGTTGTAATCTCTCCAAAGCGGACGGTTCCGAGTTCAAGTCTCGGTTGGGCTACCAATTTTAGAACCTTGATAACTAGATCCACGGCATCTTTGTGTTCAATCACAGGTTATCCCACGGCAAGAAGTGCGAGATAGTTTCAAACAGTTCAAAGAAGTTCGAATCTTCTAGGGTTTACCATTTACAGGAGAGAGCAATGACCGTTAAGCTTAAGATATATATAAACAAGCCCAAGAACGCTCCCTTTGGTTATAGAGAGCAAACTTTCTTTGTCAAATTACCTGATAGCGTCTATAATGGATTGCTTGATATGGCAAACGAACAAGACAAAGACTTTCAAACTCTTTTCTCGGAGATTATGAAAAGTGCCGCAGACGGATCAATCAACCTTAACCAACAAGGAACTTAAGGCCCAACTACTCACTACTGACTATAGAGGTAAGGAGTGGAAAGAGTTGTGTCTCAACGAACTTTTGCTTAGG
>SESF01017743.1_pt1 | contig 14713 bp, 1 predicted proteins | sample 3171521 | NCBI WGS metagenome assembly SESF01 (sample SAMN10866945, study PRJNA518727) | freshwater metagenome | biome: subpolar coniferous forest; feature: holomictic lake; material: water; isolation source: holomictic Lake 227, 6 m and 8 m depth | place: Canada: near Kenora, Ontario | collected...
GTCATAACACTTAATCGCCCCTAATTTGGACTAGAACTTCATTTGTATTTGGATCTATAATCCTTAGATGTGATGAAAAATAGAAGCCACCTAACTCATTAGGGAGGGCCTCTGGTTTTTCGACTTTCTTTTCTTCGTTTTCTAAGGAATTATCGTTCATATATTTATTTATCTTTTAGATAATATCCTGATTTAAGAATCCTGCAGGCTGTGTGTCACTAATCTGTAGAGGATCTCCTAGAGTAGTATTATACACATATGAATTCCAAGTTTCCTCATATTCTGCTGCTGACATTTGATTTGTTGACAACAATCCAAATACATCAGAATACAACGGATGGTATACTTGTTCTCCAGTACCATTTACGCCGCGCTGTAAGCCAGAAATAGTATTGTTATCAAAATCAACTGTTGAGAATCTGATTTGTTCTCCGTTAATATACAACAGATTGCCTTCCAGTATCGTAATTGTTAGGGAATCACCTGTGTTTATCCAAGAACCATCCTCTATTTTTAGAATCGGAGCCAAATCTTCAAGAACAACCGTATAATAACTGCTACTTATAGTCTCACTTAGAGTATTGTTATACACATTAATACTAGATATCATGCGTTTATCCGCAGCTAGCCCGATATTTCTGTATCCTAAAACTGCTGCCGGTGCTGACACATTCTGTGTCACTGTAGAGGTTAGCCTTGTCACATCATTAACTGAAATAATAGAATCAGTATTCTCTAGTGGCTCAACTAACCAAGTTCTAGTTCTGGTGTTCGCTCTGTATACTACTGATTCATTAACTTGATTTACATTAAGTAAATAAACTTCCTCATTGGGGGTAGCACTAGGCATCATACTTGTAATAATAACTTCATCTCCTGCTAGAATTGTAGTCAATATGCTCACATCGTTACATTCGTTGATTCTTAGTTTGGATGACGGAACTCTGTATCCATTTACCGTTACCCACAATCTATCTACATTAATTTGTTGCCATTGAGTCACATTAACAAGCATATTAGTTGTACTAGATAATACTTTTTCTTCCCCGCCCTGTGTCTCAGAGACGGTAAATGTAGTTAACCATCTATCGGTTACCGGGTCATACACATGGCTTGTTATTTCCCTTATGTAGTACGTGATGCGGGACATTATTCCACCTAAAACATCTTCAGAAGTAAAGTTACCGTATACAGTAAATATGACTGGAGTGCCTTCAATAAGATCGTCAGCGTAGATATCATCTTTGTCAACTACTGTAATACGATTAGAACCTGAATGGGTGCTGATAGCGATCTTTGTTACTAACGTAAATGTTCCTGCTATCCATACATAGCCACCAGAGACATAGCTTGATACTAATACCACTGGATAATTTTCTACGCTATATGCTGGATTATATGGTTGATCATACAATTCTATTGTAGTTGAGTTTATAATCTTAGCATAGTATATGTTATTGTTCAATTGTGTTGAGCCGATTAAGCCGTCAATTCTAACTAAGTCGTTCTCACGTAAATTATGTGGTATTCCAGTTACTACACTTACTGCTGATTGTCCACCTATTAACGCTGCTACTCCACCTGCGTATGTAGACAATGTGATCGGTGTACCATCCTCATCCATTATGGTGAAGTGTATACCGTCGGGTATAGTATCAATGTAGTATACTTGACCTAACGTATCGATTCCACCAAAATTAGCAAGTAACGCAGTTCCTGTTCCAGAACCCAAGGACGCTATTGTAATAAGATCACCTACAGCATATGTACCAGGTGTTGCGGCCATTGCGCTCCAGTCAGTATCACCCAAAGTGACTATCTGATAGGTACTACCTATCAGTAAGTCAACTGCAGGTTGTACGTTTGCCTTGAAAATTATGTTCAACCCTGATACGAAACCAGCAGTACTACCACATGTGATTAAATCCGTACCTGATGTTGTGTTAGTAACAACCGTTAGGGCGGTTACCGGGGTAAGAGTATTGATAACGTTGGTAATATTAGCTACTGTTATCGGATTGATATTTGAAGTCATAGTACCTGAATCAGTAGTGAGTGTTACGGGGTCGCCGCCCAATGTTAGTGAGAGTACAAAATCAGTCGTATTTAAAATTTCAATCACATAATATGTTTGTCCAGCGACGATGCCACCTATAGTTGGCGCGTTGAAGATGATAGAATCGTTAATGTTTAGTTGTGTGGTTGTTCCTGAAGATAGGGTTAAGTAATTTAGACTCATATCATACGCACTCGGAACGGTTTCTGCTTGTCCTGTTCCGGAACCGGATTGGTGTGCTATAAATATATCACCTACATTCCACGTATGCCCGGTGGTACCTGTTACAGTATTCCAATTAGTGTCACCCAAAGAAGTAATTTCATATTCATTTCCTACGATGAATGATCCGGCGTTTAATGTAATGATTGGAACTACAGAAACATCCTCATCAAATGTGTAAACGGACGGACTATCTTCATCGTATAATCCTTCTATATGTGTTGTATTACTTACTATGAGAGTAGCGAACTCTCCTGTTGGGTTACCTGTAATACCAAATTGCGTATTTAGGTATTGACGATTAGTATAATTGAACGTGGTTACTGCTACAATGGATCCAGCTGTCGGAGGGCCGTTGAATATAATTTGATTCGCCACTGGATCCATTGTATATGTTGAACCTGTTTGTCTTACCCCATCGATTTCAACTATTGCGTTATCTTGATTTTCATCTCCTACGAAATTTGTCAAATTGAATACCGCTGTTGATCCGTTAGCAGTAAACAATTGAGTTTCTGGAATTGTATAACCATATTGATCAGGAATAGTTTCACCGAACAAGGTGTATGTCAAATAATCTACGTTATTAGTATAGACAGTTGAGAACACTAATTTTGCTGATATACCATTCTCAGCAAGAGCAATAGCGTAGTCATTGGTAACATATGACGCGCCGCCAGTAGCATCGTCTAATTCTAATACTGGGCCACCGTTTGTTTCAGAAATAGTAAATTCATCAATGTCAACTACTGAATTTACATAATATACTTGTTGCGGAACTATCACTGTTCCAAACATTGACTCACTGAACACTATAGGAGTACCTACGTGTAATCCACTAACATCAGCAGTTGTAATTACGTTTGTTCCACTACTTGTACGAGTTACAAGGCTACTTACACCTAGTATTAATTTAGAACCATTGTGATATACTAATGGAGTAGACCATACTGTACCAGCTCCAATACTAATAATAGCGTACATTAAACCAGTATCAGTTGTCAACGGATAAGTAACACCAGCAAGGCCAGTTGCTACATTATACGATGTTGATACTGTTATTCTATTGGAGGCATAACTAATCGTCTTGACATAGTATGTCACCTCTTCTTCTATTCCACCAAATACAGCACCTTGGAATACTATGGCCCCGTTTAATACAAAATGAGAAACATCAATACAAGTGATAGCATTTGAAATACCATTCGTAGTGACAGCAATAGCTGTTATAGTCTCGGTTCCCGGTTTCGCTACACCACCTCCGGAGTACATCTGTCCTGTATAATTACAGTTTACAACAATTTCACTCCAACCGGTTGTTTCATCGAATATAATAGGATCTGTTTGAGTATTTGCTTTTACTAACTGATCGCCATTACCAGTCTCATACACATCTATTCTTAAAATATTTGAATTAGTTGTGCTAGGCGTATTGATAGGATTATTTAAGGTAACGGTTTCATGTACCCAATCAACTGTATATTCAGTTGAGTATAGAGTGGTGCTTAAACCAGTACTACTGTCAATAACGAATAGTGCTAACTGTGCTGCTGTTTTTACAATGTTGCTGAAGCTAAATGTTGTTTGTAGTAATGTAGTTGGTAGTAATTCGATAGAAACAACATTATAACCAACGTGGGCATATTCTGTTGCTAACCAATTTGTTCCAGGGCGAGTTGCTACTGTCATTGTTAGGTTGTCAGTAACTATTCCAGGTACCATTTCTTCTGGACCATATCCAAATGTGAATGGGGCGCCCTGTACATTATAAGCTGTTGGCTCGGTTACAAATGTTGACGTATTAACCCATGTTACTCCATTGTTATGGCTAATTATAATTGTGTTGTTATCTCCGACTACGAGCCATGATCCGATAATGCTGTTATAAGTAATTCCATTTAGATTTTCTGTCGTGCCTGATATCTGAGTAGTCCAGGTTATACCATCCGATGATGTTCTTATTAAACCTGAATCACCTACTGCCATGAACCTCGAATTAGCGTATAATACATCTACTAGATTAGCGGTTCTAGGATACAAATACATATATGTAGTAATTGAAGGACTACCTGTTGTCAGAGTTATCGGAGACCCACCCAATGATGTACTGACTTGAATTTGTGTTAGAGATATGACATTTACAACATAATATGTTGTGGAATTAGAAATCACATTAAATGATTCAGTGAATCTAATCATGTCATTTACTGCGAAACCGGCAGTTGCAGCGACGTTTAATACATTAGATACATTATTGACACTTGTTACGGTTGTTTCATTTATACCTAACCAACTTGAACCATTTTGTGAAGTATAAATTACTCCACTATCACCGACAGCTATTAATTGATTAGTGTTATTAGAGGTTACTCCATAAAAACCTTTATTAGTAACAGCTGGTAGTAAACTCCAATTTAAACCTGTTGTAGAAACGAGTATTAAATTAATATCTTCAAACTGTCCTATGCCCGAAGAGTAAACAACCTGTTGTCCTTTACCCACAGCAACGAATCCAGTGAATGATGGTAATGTAGCTCCTGTAACCCCATATAATATATTAGTTGCCCCGTTATTGTAGAAAGCATAGGTTTCTTGCCAAGCATATGTGCCTTCACTCGTTACTATTTTCTCTCCTACAGCAACATATTCACCATTAAAATATGCTACGCTGTTTAACGAGATTGCTGCCACGCTCAATGAAGTCATGTCATATGAGTAGTCATCGAACGGTGTAGCACCGTAAGGAATAAACTGGCCATTTGTAGTCCAAGTAATTCCATCATTACTTACTAATATAGGGGTGTCTCGGTTATTAGTAGTGACAACATACCTATCTTCAAATTCGGAAAGTTTATGATAAAGTATATCAGTAGTCGTTAACAGTTGATTTGAAACTTTATTAATAGTCCATTCGCTTCCTGTTGCGTTTCCTGGTAACACAGCAGAATATTCAGAGGTGTTCGCGCTGGCCAGATAATTGGTTCCATTCCATACGACAGCCGTTATATTAATTTCTGTTGGATAAAATTGTTTATCTTGTAGATATGTATCTAGAGGGAATTGTTGATAAGGATCGAACGCATTACCTAAATATGTACTGTTAGGGTAAATTATTCCTTCTACTAGCTGACTCAAATCTTTACCTGGCATGTTGACAGTTGGTTGATAGTATCCCATAATTCTGTCTAATGCGTTTAGTCTCCTGTCCCCGGAGTCCAATAATTCCCACTTACCGAATATGAACTCAGGATCGTTGTTACTAATAATACAGATATATACGCGGTTGTTATACTTAACTATACTCTGGTTGAAGTAGAACGGTTCTGGTAACAATGCGTAGTCACCTGCTGTGGCCATTGTCATTGTTCCAGATTCATCTCCCAATGGGAAAGTGCTTCCACCTGGGGTATCGGAAATAGTTACTGAGGTTGTGGTAGGCTTAGATAATATGTAATAAGTTGTACCTAACACAATGTTTCCAAAGACTGTTCCAGTAAACACTACAGGGTCATTGATATCAAAATCAGATGAACTTGTTACCGTAATACTGTCGGTTGCTGATTCTGTGGCAGTTGCTGTAGTTGATATTAAACTAATATACGGAAAATCTATACCACTAACAGGAACCTTCAAGGATTGGTCGGCATACACTTTGAATTGTATTGGATCTATGGCCTTCAAATAATAATCAGTAGATAGTCCTGCTATTGTACCAGAGCAAATTACGTTGGTGATTTGCCCTGTACTAGAAATACTATTAACCGTCATGACCAAGTCATTCGTTGGTGAAGTACCACCAACAGCTAACCCACTAATTGTGAATTGATTATCAATAGCGTAACCACTGCCAGCAGATGTTAATTGTACTCTATAACCACCTAATATATAGCTTACATCAAACACTGGGGTAGATAATGGGTACTGATCCATTAGAACATTACTTACAACTCCGGATAACGTTACAGGAGAGCCACCAACGCTTGTTGATAGTTGAACATATGTTTCTCCGACCCCGGACATTAATCCGCTTTCGGTTTTCAATGTCTCTACGGTGCCACCAGGTGATGTGCTTAGTGTAAAATGTGTTCCGTCTAATATATTAAGGACATAATACAATCTACCAATAATAACATTACCAAAACCAGAACCGGTGAATGATATTGGCATGTTTTCATATAAAACGTCTGTCGTATCACAGAATAATGCGTTTGTTACTACAGAGCTACTATAAATTTCAACAGTAGTAACTCCGTTATCCACCACATAGTATGTCGTTCCTGTTACCAATCCACCGATATTAGTTTCTATTCTGACAGGTAAATTATTGTAGATATTTGTTAGGGCCCCGCTAGCTTCAGTTAACGTTGCTCTATCATATGTATTTCCGATAGTTGCTGATATAGTTCTAGCAATTAAATTACTAACCACACCTTCTAGATCGGGATACTGTCCTGAAGTCTGATAGAACGTAAATTTCTGTCCAGTAACTTGTCCCGGGCTGACCGGTAAACTAATATTAATGGTCATGTCTTTGTTAGCAACAGTAGTTAATGTCGCGGTGTCTTTTTGATTAACCATTAAGCAGCTAGTATGATCGTCCGCTACAACGGTAGATGTGATATCAAATACGCTACCATTAATTGATGTAGATATTGTTAATGTGTTTGTACTTAACGAGGAAATATAATAGGTAGTACCAGATACTATTCCGCCGAATTCGGTTACTGAACTGCCACTTATTACCATATCGGTGAATATGACAGGATCATTAATACTTAAGTAATCTGTATTGCCTTGAACAGTAATCTCATTTGATGACATGTTGGTAGACAATATAGTAACAACTTGTGGGTCGTTAGTTACAGACATAGTAAATGTCTGTAAATCCGACACTGTTGTTATATAATAAACTTGATTTTCGATCACACCACCGAATACATCACCGGTGAAGAATATCGGTAAGCCAATATAGAAACCAATTGTGCCGCCGGTACCTGTCTCATTAAGAGGAATAGTTAATTTATTAGTGCCGGCTTGAGTTGCCGTTACTGAAGAAATACCTGGATAATTTACGGTTACAATTGCGGTGTCAATAACCTGGGCTACGTACATGCTCAATCCAGCTGGTCCAACAGTACCGTCTCCTGGATTGAAAACACTAGTTAATGTAGGGGAATCAGAAATTTTAAATTCAGTTTCGCTAATAATACTATGAATGTAATATAACGTACCGTCAATCAAACTACCAACCACCTGTCCTTTAAACTTGACAGGCATACCTACTTCTAACCCCAGAGTAGAGCCAGACGCATAAACATCAAACGGATTATCGCTGTATGGATTTATTGTGATTGATTCTGACCAACTATATGTGGCCGTTACTCGTCTAGCAAATGATGACCATTCAATCTGTTGTTCATTTTCAACCTTAGTAATTTCAAACGAAACACCTTGGGCGCTGGCGGTTATTGACTCAATTGGAGGTTGTGTACTTTCTAGTTGAATAGATGAACTCGCTACTGCTTCACTGTTAGAATATGATCCGGCATAATAAGCACCATAATACGAACCACCTACCCAGTCTACAACTTGAGATTCGTATGTGGTTCTATCAAATCGTAGAGTTATGTTGTTTTCTCTGACCGGTGAGGAAGATACTATAGCGTACCCTCTAGCGCCGACATTCAATGAATGATCATTGCCAGTACCTGAACTGTAGAATATAATTCTATTTTGGTCTACCAGTGAATCTGCGTAATTGTAATACAATGCTAACGTAATAGTAGGAACAGTTTCTAAAACTTTAACGTAATACCATTGATTATTCTCTACACCTGCTATTGCTGTAGATCCTGTACCTACTTTATATTGAACAGCATCACCTGTCTGTAATAGTGGGGCATACAATTCAATTGTGCTAGTTATAGGGCTTACTTGGGCGCTAGTAAATGTGGTTACAACCGAAGGGTCAATTATAATTTCAGGTTGTGCCGCGTAGCCTGCTCCCGGATTTACTATCGTTATACTTAACACAGAATCTACATTCATAACAGCGGTTAATATCGCTGGTTGTGTAGGTTCAGGGTAAATGCTAGTATCTATATATGCGGTTACTTTTGGTGGCTCTGTGTATCCTCTACCACCGTTTAATAGTACTATTCCAGGCAAGTCTATGAATATCTTTTCACCTGGAATATGTGTTGTGATAGTTGTTCCGTTCACGCCGCGTATTAAACCACTGATTGTGTCTAGCGCCCTGTTAACGGATGAATACCCTATTTGTTCACTACCAATTTGTATTATACCATTGATCGGGAAACCTTGAGCATTGTTTACTACCATTGAGCCAGTGCTTAATGCCAAATATGATAGTAACGTTGTCATTTGTACGTCTTTTTGTCCAATCAATGACACGCCATGATTATTAAACCATTGGTTATATGGCTGAGTTTGCCAGATATTATCAGTAGGAAGATACTGATTAACACCACTAGGATTAGCATATACTAATTCAGGTGTTACGAATTGCTGTACGGAGGTGTCGTATTGCGCTGGTAAATCAAAATCAGTTATGTTGCCAGGGTATATATCAATACCAGTATACTTGAACAAGAAGTCTTTAATCACTACATGATAAGGCTTAACTTCATTCAAGTAACCAGATAAAAATTCTTGATTATCGCTTTGGTATACCTGAATAGGAAGTAATTCACGTATAGTATGAGTTACATCGACAAATGATGTTTTATTTAGCCACGGTAAATAATTTTGTGTTTCTATAGTTTCACTTTGAATGAATTCAAACAATAAAATTAAACTCTTGTTACGATATATCAACAAATCATTTGTGTAGATTTCTTCATTTAGCGCACGAACAATCTTTCTTGTTTCATTGGATGGATACTGATCAAACACCGTGGTGTCAAAGAAATTATCTCCCCAGCCTAATCTTGCGTCCGCATAATCCCATAAACTCGACTTGAATTCTATGGTTCCATTAGATAGACCTATTCTAGTCCAAACATTGGTATTAGTAATGCTATCAGTTTCATATATGTATGTTTCTGAGTTACCATCGCCGTTAGTTGCGACTGTTACTATAGTACCAATATTTACACTCAATGTTGATAGGTCCGCAAAGAGAGGAACTTGAAGGGCTGACTTTGTATTGTCGCTGTATCCGGTTGCCCACCAATTAATATAAGTCCAATAATCTGCGGTGTTGTAAAATTCACCGGATGATTGTAAGAATAATGAACGTCTTGTTTCTGTTATAGGGAACTGGGCAAGAACTTCATTAGCAAATTCTAAATAATTTTGTAGTGCTTTGTAGCGACTAATAAAGAAACTCTGTCTTGGGCGTGCCAGCACACCGTATTGTACTGCTCTAGGTAAGTATGGATTAGGTACAACAGCACCTGACTCATCCACACCGCACAAACTGTCAAGCATTCTATCATATAATGAATCCGGATATCCAGATGTTGTTTCAGGTATGCCGGGTAAGAAGTCATCAGCATAACTAGTTCTAATTAGACTAAACTGACTGTGAGGGACATCAGCATTAGTACCAGTTACGAACCCAACGTGAAACACGCTGTCATTCGCATTTATGTAGGGTCCGCAGTTATATAGACCAAATACGTTTGATAGTAATGGTGTGAAATAACTAATTCCCGAGCTAACTGGCGATTGTATATATCGTTGTAATGTTGTATCTGCTAGTGTTTTGCCTATTTGAGTGAATACTATATTAGTATTTCTAACCCAGAAGAAATATACTGGGGTAAGAGTACCTGTAGAATTTAATGTGTATTGGATAGAATAAGCTAATGTATTATAGGGAGTACCGGGACCTTGATATGATGACGGTGGTACATTGCTGCTAATCCAAGAATATATTGCTACGTCACTTCCAGGGAACAACGTGCCCCAATATTGACTGTTGTATGAAACACTGTCTTGGTGATAATTTACATAACGTACATTTTTTGTATCAAACCATATTTGACCTAGATGGTCTGCTCCCCACAACAGACTCTTTTGAGTGGTATCAGTGGTATAACTAGCAGGGTCAACATTTGATATAACATCAATATTTTCTCGTACAGCACCTAGAATCTTACCTTGTAGTGGATCGATATAATCTAGATTGATGAGTGTATTGTTAGTCTCTGCGCTAAACAATTGGGCATTATTAATACCATTAACATCAACCACAGGAGATGAACTTCTATACACAGACCAGTCTTTCTTGCCTGTCGAATTATCGTAAGTAATTACCTGACCGTTATCGTATCCAGGTCTAAATCCTGCTGTACCAATAACAACATGATAATCATTGAAATCAATTGCGGTACCGTATCTAGGTTGTGAACCAAAATCTTCATTTTGTGCGTTCACTGATTGAGAGTATACAAACTTACCTGTATTAGACAAGCTTTCATTGTACACAGGCAAATAATCAAACATGTATGCTGCGCCAGCATTAGGATAATCATCTACCCACTGTGTTGCGTGGTTGTCAAATACTGTGTCATTGTCCTGATTTTCATCATCAATAAAGTCAAACGTAGTTGCCGCGTATCTAGTAGCGACTGGCGCGCTGACAACAAACGAGTCAAATTCATTAAACTTAACGACAGTACCAAATTGTGTAGGTCCTGCTAAGTGTGGGCATTCGACAGTTTGTGTTTGCGTATATATTGCGAACCCAAGTTCTGACAACACGCTAGTATCTACTATAGAAAGTTTCAATTTTTGACTAGGTATAGCTAATGCCGTATCGATTACATAAATTATTAAATTATTATTAGCAGTATAAGATGCTTGTATATTAGTAATATTAGATTGATTTATGATATTCGCTTGATGTTGGGCGTTACCCGCAGTCAAGTATACGGCAAAACCATTCAATAGAATTGTTCGGTCAGTTGTTATATTACACTCGTTAGTACCAGTAATCATACCGTACTTGGCACCGGCATCCGTATATCTATAAACAGCGCCTTCTTCAAATTGAGTGTTCAATTGGAGGGGAGCACCTACAATAATTTCTGTGCCGGGGGAGGTAATATCCGCGCTTAAACCAAAGTGCGAACCTACCTGAGGTGTATTCTCTGTTGTTAAAGTTTGAGCTAGAGTAAAATGGTTACCACTAATTGTAATTATATCACCAGCAGTTAATGAATCACTGTAAATCAAGGATGCTGTTGTTAACGTAGGACGAATAATACCATATACTGATTCATCAACTAACGTACCGTTCTTGTAAACATAATACGGTGCTTTCTGTACATAAATGCTGAATGTTACTGTTAAATCAGTTGCTAACGTTACAGACGTTGTTCCTTCTCTTGTGGCACGGACTGTGATATCGCTACCAGAAATGCTATTAATATAGTAAGTGACGTTCGGGGTTAAACCACTCTCACCAAAAATACCACCATTAAACATAACAGGATCATTTAGAGACATACCTGCTGTGCTACCGCAAGTGATCTTATTTGTTGTAACGGCAGTGGCAGACGCAGTAGTTTTAACAATCTCTGTTATTCCAGGAACCCAAGCAAGATTAAATTGTTGTGCTGTTTGGGTTGGGCTAGTATATTGCGTTTCAAACTTTTGTACTGTTCTTTCAAATACATAGGTGTAGCCCCAGTTATCAAGATTTGCACCTGATGGATCATAGTTTTGATCAGGGGTGCCTACTACAAGAGTGTCACCGTAGTAATCAGTTGAGATTGAATATCCAAATTCATCACCCGAAGTTGACAACCCCAAAGCATCACCATCAATAATGTGTGATGCTTGGTAAGTACTTAGATTTGCTACGCCGGTACCGGTGCCTACACCTGTTGCTATAAATGATATCCCCGTTACATTAGAAGTTGCCCCCACTGAGACAAAGTTTGTAGTACCTATAGAAGATATAATATAAGTCTGTCCAACTACAAAGTTGCCGGCAGTAGTAGCTATACTTGCTTTTCTATATGCGTGTACTGAATTATTATCAATATCAGAAATATATAACCAGTTGGTGTCACCGGAGATAGCAATTGCGCTACCCCAATTAGTTACTCCTGAAGGAGCAGATATAGCCGCTTGATATAAAATAATATCATCGGATACTATAGTAGTCTGTAGGCTATATACAAATACCTTTCTGATTGAACCTGTCGGTTGCGATATCGCAATAATATCTTGTGAGTGCGTGATAGTAGAACCAAACGTTACATCATTTGTTAGCGTTTGATTTACCTGGTAACTCCCTGCTGCGTTATTATATGTATATCTATACACGTTACCAGAACCTGAATCACCTATCAGGTAACCAAGATTTGGATTGTATGCTACTGCGCTACCGAATGATGTCGCTGTTGGTTTTAGAATTTCAGCCTCATATTTATAGTTGAGCGCCTTTCTGAATACAGCCCAACTACCATCATCGTTTGTGTCTACCCATACAGTATTCTTAGTAAACTCAGCACTTAGCAGTGGTAGATTTATTATGTCTGCCGGTGTTTCTACTCGTTGTGATTGAAAATACAAACCGATGCCTTGACCAGATATATTACGAGTATTCGGATCCATTACTAAATTAATCATTATCCTATACGGATCAATTATTGATGTAGCGATATAATAACCGTCAACCTGAGTATTGAAATTGACAATAGCGAACGGTTGATATTTAACTAATGTATGAGGTTGATTAAAGGTGAGTGTAACTGTTCCGTTAAGATTGTTTTTAGCATTAACTACCTGCCCCAAGGACGCAGGAGTATATATTTGCCATTCTTCTAGATAGTTAGCAAGCCAAACATAATCTCTTACATAGAATTTACCTATAGGGACAATCATTCCAGATTTGTCGGTTGCTATTGACATACCAGAATAGAAATAGCTGGACATCTTAACATCATTGTAGTTAACATATCCTGCATCTGGCAACAACATCGATGGCTCTATTGTTGATGTGAGCGGCAATATATTAGGGCTTGTTATTGGACGACCGTAATTAAACAGAGAATATATCGGCACTTCTTGTTGTACACCGTCTGTGAATACCCCGTTAGTTAATCCTACTATCGAAGGATTACCGGTCATATATGTCTCGTTGATTTTAAATTCAACGAAATTGTTGTTTAATACACCACCGAATTCACCTGACTTAATAGCCCAGTTTTCGTAAATGTCATATTGGATGCCACCTTGCGGTAAATTGGCGCCCTTGAAGGCATCGGTAGCATTGCGCGTGCCTTTATTTCTAATTAGATTTTTGTATACATTAACCTGAGTAATGTCTGTCAAGTCAGCTAATGCTAAGTAATCACGTGGGCGATATCCTATTAAACTGAAGCTTAAAAGATCAGCATCGTTCTCTAGGTTAGCCTTGTTTACATCATAGTACAATGTACTTTCGTATGAACGTGTGCTGGGATTAGGCAACAATCCTTTTTGAATTTCTTCATACTCAGTTCGTTTCCAATATTGCTCGTTGAATGTTTCAGACGCTTGAATTATACGTAGGGCAGTCCAATACTTGTTTTTGTATTTGACGATTGAACCCTTGGTATATTTGTCCGCTTTATTCCAACTCTGTACATTATCTTGATTATAAATGAATCCGGCCGCATCAACTATACCAGTCCAGTCAGCAGTTTTTGTTCCTCTAACTATGATACGATTCTGTCTTAACCCAGTAGTAAGCTTATAAATGATGTCATTGAACACAGTTACGTTATCGAAGACAATACCATGTTCAAAATTGCTTACATTAAATTGTCCATAAGCTAATGAATCACCAGAGTTAAGTGGCTGAACTGCGAATAGAGTTCCATCACGCACTACGTTTAAATCGGCTGATTGGATAGGATATAAATTTTGGTTTAACACAAAATTAGTTTGTTGTACTGTTAATGGTTGTACGATATAACTATCTTTGTTGATTTGTAATTTGCCGGCAGCAGGATTAACGGTAATTACGCTTCCTACTTCCCAACCAGTTTGAGCCCAGTAAAGGAATTCAGATACCATTTGCTTCCAATTGATTTCTAAGCCGTTTAATATCTCATCAAAAACCATACCGGATTTTTGTAGGTACGCACCATAACTCATTAAAAACTGTGCTACTTCTTGTACGGTATAGAATATTGTTCCGTATGGTACTATAACTGTTTTATTAGAATAATCATTTGCTACCTTTACTGATAGGTTTTCTATCGTAATATTTTCAATATTCCCGTTACCTGAAGGTGCCAACGTATTAAAATACGCAGTTACCTGTGAATTTCCAAACACAGTATAACCGTTATTAACGAGTTGAATAACAACACCGCTATAAACAATTCTGTCAAATGGTTGATTATCATATAACAATACTTGATAGCTTTCATCAGGTATTAATAAACTACTATTGTTGCTATTTGCTGT
>SESF01016272.1_pt1 | contig 14710 bp, 10 predicted proteins | sample 3171521 | NCBI WGS metagenome assembly SESF01 (sample SAMN10866945, study PRJNA518727) | freshwater metagenome | biome: subpolar coniferous forest; feature: holomictic lake; material: water; isolation source: holomictic Lake 227, 6 m and 8 m depth | place: Canada: near Kenora, Ontario | collected...
TATCATTTAGATATTTTATGATATTTGTGGCTTGTCTCAAATGCCAGACAGCCCAATTTTCGGAGCACCATGAATGCAAGTCTCAGTTAAAGAGGCAGCGGCCATTCTTAACGTTTCTGATGAAACGATTTACAAGTGGGTCAAAGATGACGAGATCCCCTCGCACACGATGAACGATCAGGTTCGTTTCAACCGAGCTGAACTGCTTGAGTGGGCTATTGCTCACAACATCCAAGTTTCGCCTGATCTTTTTACAGGGGATCAACCCAGCAAATCCAAACTGCCGACAATCTCGGAGGCACTGAAGCTGGGAGGCGTCGCCTACGGAGTCGGTGGCACGGACCAGCCCTCTGTCCTGAGAGCCGTGGTCGATGTGATGAAACTCCCAGATGCAGTCGACCGTGAGTTTTTGTACCAAGTCTTGTTAGCCCGCGAAAGCTTAGGCTCCACGGGTGTCGGCGACGGTATTGCCATTCCGCACGTGCGCAATCCCGTGGTTTTACATGTCTCTCATCCAACGGTAACACTCTGTTTTCTCGAGAATCCGATCGATTTTCACGCGATCGACGATAAGCCAGTGACCACGCTTTTTACACTCATCAGTCCCACCGTGCGGACACATCTGCACCTGCTCTCACGACTCGGGTTTATTCTCAGAAACCCAGAGATCAAAGCGGCCTTGAAGCGCCAAGCCACCAGCGAAGAGCTGTTGGCCATGATCGCCACTGCCGAATCCAATATCCCCAGTTAAACCCTTTTCATAAAGGCTATTTGTGTTCCTTGACCTGATTCTTTTCGCCATTGTTCTTGTGGCCACTAGCGGGCTACCTGGACTCCTTATGGCGCGGTCATCGAACAGCGGGGAACGGATTGCATCCATACTCATGGTCAGCGGCTCCCTTTTGGGATTGTTCTGTAGCGCAGCCGCATTACTAGGAAGCAAACACCCCGCTGCATTTTTCCCGTGGCCCGCAGCGGGTAATGGCGTAGTCGGTCTTGATGCCCTGAGCGCCTTCTTTCTTGTTCCGGTCTTTCTTGTGGGTGGACTCGGCTCCATCTACGGGCTGGGTTACTGGCCCCAAAACCGGTATCCCAATAATGGACGCAAGCTCCGCCTTTTCTGGGGCCTTTTAGTGGCGGGCATGGGCTTGTTAGTCATTAGTCGTCATGCGATGATCTTTCTGCTCGGCTGGGAATTCATGGCACTCTCCGCGTTCTTCCTTGTTGCCACGGAAGATCACCGCGCAGAGAGTCGTCAGGCGAGTTGGATCTATCTGGTCGCTACGCATGTCGGAACCTTAACCCTCTTTGGTCTCTTCGCGCTGTGGCACCACGTGACGGGCTCCTATGCCCTTGTTCCAGTAGCACAAGACATCCTGAGTCTAGGCACCTTACACCTCCTTTTCTTTCTGGCCATCCTTGGCTTCGGCCTCAAAGCTGGCGCAATGCCCCTTCACTTCTGGCTACCCGGCGCACATGCCAGTGCCCCGTGCCATGTTTCTGCCATGCTTTCTGGTGTGGTGCTCAAGATGGGCATCTATGGGCTGGTACGTTGGCTGTCGCTACTACCTGCCCCTCCCGCCGCGTGGGGAAGCATCATCCTCGCACTGGGTGCAATCAGCGCCTTGCTGGGGGTTGTTTTCGCAATCGCCCAGCACGATCTCAAACGTCTGCTGGCCTATCATAGCGTCGAGAATATCGGTATCATCCTGATGGGACTTGGCGTGGCAATGCTGGGACGCTCCTCCGGGAATTCAGAGTGGATCGTGTTGGGACTGGCCGGTTGTTTTTTACATGTGTGGAACCACAGTTTCTTTAAATCCTTGCTCTTCTTCTGCGCGGGTGCGGTGGTTCACACCGCGCACACGCGGCAGATCGATCGGCTCGGCGGACTGGCCAAGCGTATGCCATGGACCGCTGCATGCTTCCTGATCGGTGCAGTAGCGATTTGCGGATTACCTCCGTTAAATGGCTTTGTAAGCGAGTGGTTCGTCTATCTTGGGCTCTTTAAAACCGCACTCTCCGGCGGAATGGCAGCCATGGTCGGCGTACCAATACTGGCTGCAGTCGGCGCGTTGGCCGTCGCCTGTTTCGTGAAGGTCTACGGCACGGTCTTCTTGGGCGAACCGCGAACCCCCGCCGCAGCCCGTGCCCATGAAGCACCCTTTTCCATGCGTTTTCCAATGGCCGTACTTGCTGCAACGTGCGTACTGATCGGGCTGGCCCCCGTGCTTGTTGGTCCAGTTCTCGATACAACCACGGCCTGTTGGCTCGAAAACACTGGAGCAACGACCGAGTCTCTCGGACAGATCGCCCCGCTCGGCGTGATCAGCCTGTTGGCGGTTTCCTTAACCCTCTGTGTGGCGGGCCTGTCGGTTCTCCTTTTCCGTCGCAACCCCACCCCGCGCCAGACCCTTACCTGGGACTGCGGTTACGCACAACCCACCAGCCGCATGCAGTACACGGCCACCTCGTTTGCACAGATGATTGTCTTTTTCTTCTTCCGCATCCTTCATCCGCATGGACGGCGACCGCGCGTCACTGGACTCTTCCCATTGCCGACCCATACGCACAGCCATGTGAATGACGCCGTGCTGGATCGGGTGCTCTTGCCAACCGGAAACCGAATCGCAAACTGGATCACGTGGGCACACCATTTCCAACGCGGACTGACGCAACATTATGTCCTTTACATCCTGCTGACGCTGCTCGCGATGCTGTGTACGCTATTTCCGTTCAAGGCGTTAATCACTCAATGGTTTGCGCGATAAAGATTTTGAAAAGAGAGTTTCAAACACGATGAATGTATGTTTTTTATTGTTAATTGCGATTGCTTTACTTGCGTTAAGCGGCTTGCCCAGTTGCCTGTTGTCGGCGCGTTCGGCTATGGGACAGCGCATAGCAACCGTACTCATGCTGATCGGCAGCGTGCTGGGACTCATCAGTGTCGCAGCGTCTCTCTGCTCACCCCAAGAGCCCTCACTAAGCCTAGCATGGGGCTTTCCGCAAAGCCGATTCGCAGTCGCGATCGACCCGCTCAGCGCCTTGTTCCTCCTCCCCGTGTTTATTGTGCCCGCCTTGGGCTCGATCTACGGACTCGACTATTGGAAACAAGCCGACCATCCGGCAAATGGGCAACGTCTCGGACTCTTCTACGGAATACTCGCCGGTGCCATGGCGCTCGTCGTCATCGCACGTGACGGCATGCTCTTTTTGATTGCCTGGGAAATGATGGCGTTAGCCGCCTACTTTGCGGCTACAGCAGAGGATGACAAACCCGAAGTGCGCCGCGCTGGCTGGATCTACCTCATTGCCACACACATCGGCACGCTCTGCCTACTCGCTATGTTCGCCCTCTGGCGACATGCAACCGGATCATTCTGTTTAGCACCTGCGTGCTTGACGGATGTATCCTCCGCCCTTTTTGTGTTAGCCCTGATCGGGTTCGGCTTCAAAGCGGGGCTCATGCCTTTGCACGTCTGGTTACCCGGCGCGCATGCTAATGCTCCCAGCCACGTGTCGGCGGTCATGTCGGGCGTTATGCTCAAAATGGGCATTTATGGCATCGTGCGGATGACCCTGTTGATGCCGACAGGCGAATCATGGTGGGGTCCTGTACTACTCGCCGTTGGCGCGATCTCCAGTGTCGCAGGGATCGCCTTCGCCATTGGCCAGCGTGACCTCAAACGAATTCTGGCTTACAGTAGTATCGAAAATATTGGCATCATTACGATGGGACTGGGACTCGCGTTACTGGGCCGCTCATTGGGTCATCCAACATGGATCTTATTGGGAATGGGCGGCGCTATTCTGCATGTATGGAACCATAGCCTCTTTAAATCACTACTCTTCTTAAACGCAGGCGCCGTGATCCACGTCGCAGGGACACGCGAAATTGACCAGATGGGCGGTCTTGCAAAACGGGTACCTCACGTGATGGTTCTCTTTGTCGTGGGCGCTGTTGCTATCTGCGCGTTACCGCCCCTCAACGGATTTGTGAGTGAGTGGTTACTCTATCTTGGACTCTTCCGCACAATAGGCTTAGGTACGGAAGCTGGAGCACCTGTAGCAGCATTAGCAGCCGTTGCGCTGGCAATGACAGGCGCATTGGCCGTAGCCTGTTTCGTGAAAGTGCTGGGCACGGTATTCCTCGGCATGCCACGTCGTGCAGAGATAACACATGGACACGAACCAGGTCCAGCCATGCTGGCACCCATGCTCATACTGGCCTGCGGTTGTATTGGCATCGGGTTATTTCCGCTATTCATAACCCCGCTGTTGGACTTGGCAGTCCAGACGTGGGCACCGTCCTCAGCTCCGCTCTCGATTGCATCCGTTCTACCATTGAAAGCACTAACAACGATGGGCGTTGTACTTATAGATCTCGTGGCCATTGTAGCCCTGTTCATGACCCTGCTCTTGCGGTCAAAGAGTCTCCGCAAAGGCCTCACGTGGGACTGTGGCTATGCGCGCCCAACCCAGCGCATGCAATACACAGGTTCCTCTTTTGGCGACTCGCTGGTGCATCTGACCTCGTTTTTAGTCTGGCCCAAGAACTTTCAAACGGCGCTGCGTGGACTCTTCCCTCGCGCTGCCACTTTTAATCGTCTCGTGCCCGATACCGTCCTCGACCGGCTGGTGACACCGATTCTCAACAGGATCGGACGCACCTTGCCACGGCTACGTATCATACAACAAGGTCAGGTGTATATGTACGTGCTTTACATCCTGGTCATCATGATTGTACTTCTCATTGTAGGAAACATAAGGAGTTCATAAAACTATGCTCACTATTTTTATCCATGTTGCTATCCTGCTGATCTTACCGCCATTCATGCTGGGTGTGATCATAAAAACAAAGGCATGGTTTGGTGGCCGTGTCGGAGCGCCGCTGCTCCAGCCCTATTACGACCTCGCCAAACTGATGCGACGCGGGATCGTCTTGAGCACGACCACGACGTGGATCTTCCGTGCCGGTCCCGTTATTACGTTGGTGACTGTTCTGTTGGCTGGATTACTCATTCCAATCAGCAGTTTCAATGCGCCGATCGCCTTTACAGGTGACCTTATTCTTTTTGCCTATCTCTTTGGCCTCGCGCGCTTCTTCACAACTTCGGCGGCTCTGGACACTGGCTCAGCCTTTGAGGGTATGGGATCGGCACGTGAAGTGACCTTCGCTTGCCTCTCCGAACCCGCGCTTTTTTTCGCGCTGATGGTGTTGGCCAAGGTGTCAGGCTCGCTCACACTGACGGCAATGTTGCACAGCCCCGCGAATACGTTCTCGGCGGACGTTGCGGCTCCACTGGTGTTGATTTCCATCGGACTCTTCATCGTGTTGCTGGCGGAGACCTGCCGTCTGCCCGTGGATGATCCGACGACGCATCTGGAATTGACCATGATTCACGAAGCCATGGTGCTCGATCATAGTGGCCCCCTCTTCGGTGTCATTCTCTATTCGGCATCCGTCAAATTGCTCGTACTCGGCACCGTGCTCCTGCATGTGCTTGCGCCGTTCGAATTCGGTATTGCCTGGTTGGACTGGCTACTGTACCTTGTGGAAATTATAGGACTGTCGGTGATCATCGGCGTCTTGGAGTCTGTGATGGCGCGTCTCCAGATGCGGCATGTGCCGTACCTGTTGACCGGTGCATTATTGTTCTGCGGTTTCGGTTTCATTTTACTGATAAGGTGATCTCATGACCAATTTATTAAATTCTATTCTCGTCATTGTTCTCATGCTCAATCTCTTTGCATTGGGGACCAACCGGATCGTTTCAGTCATTCGAACCGTGGCAGCCCAAGGCGCACTACTGAGCCTTCTTCCGCTGCTCTTGCACGAACATCTCACGCTCGTCATGGCTCTGACCGTAATCCCCACCTTCGCACTCAAAGGCCTTATTATCCCCGCCATGATGACGCGTGCGTTGCGCGATGTGAAGATCAAGCGCGAAGTGGAGCCGCTGATTGGTCTGCAGTCTTCCGTCGTTCTCGGTGCACTCGCCACCGTCTTTGCGTTACTCTTCGCCGACCAACTGCCGCTCACCGCTGCGCATAGCGGCGCGTTGATTGTCCCCGCTTCCATCGCCACCGTCCTGGCGGGGTTTATCCTTCTGACCACCCGCTTCAAAGCGCTCACGCAAGTCGTGGGATATCTCGTACTGGAAAACGGCATCTTCATATTTGGTATGTTACTGGTGGAGGCTATGCCCCTCGTCGTGGAAATGGGCGTATTACTGGATCTCTTCGTCGGTATTTTTGTAATCTGCATTATCGCTAACAAAATCAATCAGGCGTTCTCTTCGATGGATACGCGCCGGCTGGTTTCGCTGAAGGAGTAGTTTATGGCTTATGCAATGATATTCTTGCCTATTCTGATGGCCACACTTGCGGCGGTCATCCCCTCAAACCGTTTGCGTCCGTGGCTATTGCCCGTGACAGGAAGCGCGCATCTTGCGATGACCCTCGTGACCCTTATGAATCCGAGCCTGACAACAAGCGCGACTTGGCTAGTCCTTGATCCGCTTGGAAAGCTGACTCTTTTGATGATCAGCATTCTCTACTTCTTCTGCTCGTTTTACGCTGTGGGGTATCTCCGTCACCGTGAAGAGCGTGACAATCGTATCTTCTGCTCTTGCCTCATGATCTTTCTAGGTCTCATGAGTCTGGTTACTTGGGCACATCACTTGGGATTGATGTGGGTCGCCATCGAGGGCACAACCCTCGTCACGGCCCCTCTGATCTACTTCAATAAGACTCAGCGCAGTATCGAAGCCACCTGGAAGTACCTGCTTGTGGGGTCAGTCGGCATCGCCCTCGCGTTGCTGGGAACCTTCTTCCTGGCTTACGCCTCGCTTCACACAGGGCTCGAAACAACTCTTACACTCGATGGCATTCTCAAACATGCGCCCCACCTTTCCAAACCCTGGTTGCACGCGGCCTTTGTTCTTTTGCTTGTGGGCTACGGCACCAAGATGGGGATCGCTCCAATGCACACCTGGAAGCCTGACGCTTACGGCGAAGCTCCTGGTGTGGTGGGTGCCATGCTCGCAGGCGGGGTGACCAGTTGCGCGTTTCTTGCACTGTTGCGCATTTATCACATCTGTATCGCGGCGGGAGAGAGTGCCTACATCTCACGTCTACTCCTCTTTATGGGCATCCTTTCTATGATCGTGGCCAGTCTCTTCATGGTCGGTCAGCGTGATTTTAAACGAATGCTCGCCTACTCCAGCGTGGAGCACATGGGCATCCTCGTGCTCGGTCTCGGCATTGGCAAAACAGCACTGTATGGCACCCTGCTCCACGTCGTGACCAACGGCTTAACCAAAGGTGTGCTCTTCCTCTCCGCTGGAAACATTCATCGCGCTTATGGCAGTAAAAACATTGATCAGGTCTACGGAGCCATGCGACGTCTGCCGCTCTCCGGAACGCTCTTCCTTGCAGGGTTCCTTGCGATTACAGGGTCGCCTCCGTTCGGACCGTTCATCAGTGAGTTTTCAATTCTCAATGGTGCGTTCGATGCCGGTCATAAGGCCATCGGCGGAATCTTCCTCTTTCTCTTGCTCGTGGTTTTTATCGGCATGGGCGTTACCGTGTTGAAGGTCGTCCAAGGCCGTGCATCCTTCGAGGCGCGCAGCACGCCTTATCATGACGGATTCCTGACCGGCGCACCCATTGTGATCCTGATGCTACTCGTTTTGCTGGTAGGACTTTATATCCCACCCCCGCTCACCAATATGATTAACGACGCTATACGCTTCCTGGAGGGCCAGCCATGAACGATGATACCCGTCCTGAACTCGCCATGCTGACCAACGGGCAAGCGGTCAGCCGTTCTGAAATTCCTGTTCTCTCCTTTGTGGCTTTCACGCAATCTATTCTGGATGGCATGTCCTCTCACCAGCGTGTGTGCGCCTTTTTTGGCGCTCCCTCTCCGCTTCCTCACGCAACCCGCCTTTATGTCATACTCGCAGATGACGAACAGAACCTACTCTTCGCAGGTGCGACGGACATCGAAGGGGATGAATTTCCTTCGCTCACGCCGCGTTGTCCTCAAGTGCATCTTTTCGAGCGTGAGATTGCCGAACAATATGGTCTTCGCCCCATCGGCCATCCGTGGTTCAAGCCTGTGCGCTACTGCCGCTCGTGGACAGGGCGTGATGCATGGGGCCGCGCCCCGGATCAGCCTATCTTGCCCGCTGTTGGTGATTTTTATCGTGTCAATGGCGAACAGGTTCATGAGGTCGCAGTCGGACCGGTTCACGCAGGCGTCATTGAACCTGGACACTTTCGTTTCCAATGCCATGGTGAACTCGTTTTTCATCTGGAGATAGCCTTGGGTTTTCAACACCGTGGTATCGAGGAAGCGCTGGTGGGTGGCCCTACTCCGCGAACGATTCACTATATCGAAACGCTCTCGGGCGATTCGACCATCGCGCACACTACCACCTACTGCCAAGTCATCGGGGCGCTCTCAAGTTGTCATCAGACCGCTCGTGCTCAGACCCTGCGAGGCATCGCCTTGGAACTGGAACGGCTCGCCAACCATGTGGGCGATCTCGGCGCGTTGGCCGGTGATGTTGGCTTCCTCCCGACGGCCAGTTTTTGTGGCCGCATCCGCGGTGACTTTCTCAACATGACCGCCCTGTTGTGCGGCAGCCGTTTCGGACGCGGTTTCGTCCGCCCGGGCGGAGTCACCTTCGACGTAGATACCGAGCGCATCGCTGAATTGAGCCGCCGACTTGATGCAGGAGAGAAAGACACCGAAGTGGCCGTGAATCTCCTGTGGAACACCCAGTCGGTCATGGCGCGTTTCGAAGATGCTGGTCCCCTGCCCCGCAACATCGCCACGGAGTTGGGGATGGTTGGCCCGGCGGCACGCGCCTCAGGCGTCGAGCGTGATGTGCGGCGCGACCAACCCTCGGGCATCTACTGTTTCTCTCACATCCCTGTTTCCACCTGCGAAACCGGAGATGTCTTCGCGCGGGCCTATCAACGCTGGCTGGAAATCAAGCACTCCATCGCCTTCATCCGCGACCAACTCAAGGCACTGCCCGGCGGCCTCATCCGTTCCCCCGAACGCGCCATGGCTCCAAACAGCTTTGCTGTTGCTCTCAACGAAGGCTGGCGGGGCGAGGTCTGCCACGTGGCACTGACCGATGCGCAAGGTCGCTTCTCGCGCTACAAGGTTGTGGACCCGTCGTTCCACAACTGGCCAGGGCTCGCCTACTCCCTGCGCAACCAGGAAATATCAGACTTCCCTATTTGTAACAAGAGTTTTAACCTCTCCTACTGCGGACATGATTTATGATCAAAGTACTATTAGCCAGACTACAACAAAAACATCGCACCATGACGTATCCGGACGGTGCGCCACCGCCCATGCCCGATCGTTTTCGTGGACGACCGATGATCGCCAGCTCAAAGTGCCCGGAAGGGTGCCATGCGTGCAGTGATGTGTGCCCGACTGGGGCAATCAATCCAACCCACATCGATCTGGGTAAATGCCTCTTCTGCATTGAATGCGCGAATGCCTGTCCTCAACAGGCCATCACGCATTCCTGTAACGATCAGCTCGCAGCCCGCAACCGCAACGATTTGATCGTCGCGCGCGAAAAACAGGCTGTGGAAGTCGCTGGCGCAGCACTCGACAAGAAACTGAAAAAACTATTTGGACGTTCCCTAAAACTCCGTCAGGTCAGTGCGGGCGGCTGTAACGCTTGCGAGGCCGACACCAACGTGCTCAATACAGTCGGCTGGGACTTAGGCCGCTTCGGTATCCAGTTTGTAGCCTCTCCGCGTCACGCTGACGGTATTCTGGTGACAGGTCCTGTTTCACAAAATATGGCACTCGCGCTTCGAAAAACGTATGATGCAGTTTCCGACCCGCGCATTGTTATTGCAGTGGGTACCTGCGCGATTTCCGGCGGACCTTACATCGGACACGAACAAGTCAACAACGGGGTTGATTCCCTGTTGCCCGTCGACCTCTACATACCCGGCTGCCCGCCGCATCCGCTCACCATTCTCGATGGCTTGCTCCGTCTGATCGGCCATATCGAAGACGGCACACGCAAATAATTGAATAGCCAGTCATGAACGCGGAGTGATCAATAACCATCGGAAACGTGGCATTCCCCTTGGACAGTAGATATTCGTTTTTTATCTGTCCCTCTGTCGCCCCCAATAATTCACGATGCGATCCGGATACGCTTACTGTGCAGCTTTTAGCCGTTCAAAGAGCGTACGCATGTCGTAGCCGCACATTTTCGCCATGCTATCTTTGATATGCCATCGTTCATGGAGGATAGGGTCATTCATCGTCAGCACCTCCCATCAACACCGTTAGTGTGCAGACTACGCGAGCGTCTTGCTGACCAGCGCTGCGGCGACAGTGGCGATGCCGCAAATCACGCAGTCTCAGACGAGGTCAATGGCCATTCAGAATTTTGAAAAATAAAATTATTCAAGTACCCCCCTTGACAGCTGATGAGAGGCTGTGTTAACATTTTTCTGCATTATGAAATCACTTTAGCAGGCTGAAATACGAAGCGTCTCATAATCGAAGCGCCTCATGCTGCATACACGACCATTTTGCGACGCTTCGTAAGACACGACAAGAGGAAAAAGATCTTATGGCCAAAAAAAAATCGAACTATGATGTACCCAGTTTAAAAACAGGCTTTGAGATGCTTGATTATCTGTCGCGCCATCCGCGCGGGAAGATGCTCACCGATATCAAGGCGGCGCTCGATTGTCCGATCTCCAGTGCCTACCGCATCTCCATGGCATTGGAGGACCTGGGCTTGATCTCCCGCGATGCCGAGACCAAGCAGATCCGGCTGACGAGCAAGCTCTTGCTGATCGGCCAGCGCGCCATCACGGAAACCAATCTGGTGGAACATGCACTTGACATCATGCGAGAACTGCGCGACCGCGTGGTGGACACTGTGTTGATCGGTGTTCGCGAGGGCGCGGAAGTCATCGTGCTGGACGAGGCGCTCGGCACGCGCATGTTCGCCTTCATCTCCAAGCTCGGTTACCGTGTCGGCATCTCCTGCTCCGCGCCGGGCAAGGCGATCCTTGCTCATCTTCCAGAACGGGAACAAACGTGCGTAATCAGCAGCATCAAATTTGTCAGGCACAACGCACGCACGATCACCTCAAAAGAAAAGCTGCGGCAGGCAATGCCCACCGTCGTCAAGCAGGGTTACGCCTTTGACGACGCTGAGCAGTTCGAAGGGGTCTATTGCGTCGGTGCTCCGGTCTTCGACCGCGGTGGCTATCCAGTGGCAGCGATTTGGACCACGGGCTTGATGATGGACCTCGACCGTAAGCACCTGCCGGAACTTGGCGCGACTGTACGCGCCCACGCTGACCGCATCTCGGCGCGACTGGGGTATAGCAAGGGCTTAAAGGCGTGAAGACAGAATCAAGAGGCCAGCGGTAGGAGGGTGCGTTTTATTTTCGTTGGACAGGCGGGGAAGTCTGTCCAACCGATTCGGCTGAACAAAAGGGTGTTTTCAACTAAGAGACTATAGAGAGGATGTTCGAATGAATGAAGGACTATGGATGGAAAAAAGGTTGTGGTCGTTCGCGGTGGCGTTGGGGACGCTAGCTGTGATGGACTCCGCACTCGCAGGGCCGCGTGTGCGCGTCGAGGATGAGGCGCGCAAGGCGTTGACGGTGACGGCGGAGTCCGTCTGCACGAATTCTGTCACGTCCATCTCCTTTCCGGCGCGGACCTCGCGTTTCGTCCGTCTCGTGATCCGCAGTTCGCAGGGCGGCACGGCGGCGATGGACGAGCTGGAGGTTTTCGGCCAGGAGGGGACAAACAATCTCGCGCTCGCCAGTTGCGGCGCCAAGGCGCATGCGTCATCGGTGCTCGCGGGCTATGCCATTCACGCGGTGGCGCATCTGAACGACGGCTTGTTCGGCAACAACCACAGTTGGATCGCTGCAGGAGCCGGTGAAGAGTGGGTCGAGATTGAGCTGCCCGTACCCGCGACGGTGGCTCGCGTCGCCTTCTCGCGCGACCGCACCGGAAAGTTCACGGACCGTCAGCCGCATGAGGTCGAAGCGTATCTGTCGGCGGATGGCCAGAACTGGACGAGCGTAGCCAAGCAGGCGAACCCTGCGCGGGCGCTGCCGGGGTTTACGCTGCCCGCCTCCGCCTTGCGCGAGCCGACTTGGCGGGGTATCGTCGAGTATGCCTTTCTCTGCGAGCGCGACACCTGGAGCCGGTTGGACGACAAGGATTACCTGTCGCCGCTCGTGAAGGACCGTTCTGCGATGCCCGGCGGCGAGCCCTACTGGGGCCGCATCGCTCGACTTTCTCCGACCGCACGCACGCTGGCGCTCTTCGAAGAGCTCCAGCAACGGCTCGGTGCCAAGGGACTCGACGTTTCCCGGGAAAAAGGGGAGCTTGACGCGCTGCGCGTCCGCGCTGCTTCCGAAGGGGAGTCTGAGTCCGTGTATCTCGCCGCGCGTCACGCCAAGCGGCGGCTCTTTTTCCGTGACCCCGCTTTGGCGTCCGCCCAGACTGTGCTCTTCGCGAAACACCATCCGCTCGAACCCTCGCACAATTACAGCGACATCATGGATTCCCGGTTCTACTCCGGCGGCGGCATCTGCGTGCTGCGCGTGCCGCGCGACGCGGAGGGGCGGCTCGACCCCGCGAACGCGGAGGTGGAGACGCTTTTCGACGGCAGCGCAGGCATTGCGCGGCATCCGGTCGCCGACTTTGACGGCAAGACCATCTTCTTCGCCTGCCGGCCCGGTAAGCCCGAGGTCGAAGGCTGGCATTCCTACTGGCACCTGTGGTCCATGCAAGCGGACGGTTCGGACGCCAGGCAGTTGACGGACGGACCTTACCACGACTTCGACCCCGTGCCGCTGCCGGACGGCGACCTCGGGTTCACGTCCACGCGTTGCCTCTCGCGCTTCCTTTGCTGGCAGCCGCAGGCCTACCTGCTTTACCGCATGAAGCGCGACGGAACGGACATGAAGCGGCTTTCCCATGCCAACCTCAGCGAGTGGGATCCGGCCATGACCCGCGACGGCCGCATTCTGTGGACGCGCTCCGAATACCTGGACAAGGGTGCTGATTTCGGTCACACGCTTTGGTCGATCCGCCCGGATGGAACCCACCCCGAATTGGTCTTTGGCAACGACACGCCCTACTGCTACGGCCATGCGCGTGAGGTGCCGGACAGCCAGGAGCTCGTTTGTACGCTGATCTCGCACGGTGATCATCAGGGCCCCATTGCGCTGATCGACCGGTCAAAGGGGCTGTATGAGACCGCGGCCATCACGAGCATCACGCCTGACACTCGTCCGCAATACCAAATGGGGCGCTCGCATCAGGAGACCTTCCGTTACCCCGAGCCTATCTCTCGCGACCACTTCCTCGTCAGCCACAGCCCTGGCCCGCGCTCGCACTGGGGGCTGTATGTCATCGACCGCTACGGCAACCGAGAGCTCCTCTACCTCGACCCGTCGATCAGCAGCAAGAAGCCCTCGCTCTTGCGTGAGCGTGTCCGTCCGCCCGTGCTGCAGGATGTGACGGATGCGAAACTGGCTGCGCAGGGATTAGGCCAATTCACCGTGCAAGACGTCTACGAAGGACTGGGAAGCAGCGTTCCCCGCGGGCGCGCGAAGTACCTGCAGGTTTCGCACGAGGTTCCGCCCATGCTCGAAAAGCTGGCGTGCGGCGAATACCGGAGCACGCATCCGCCCTTCACCGACTTCTACGCGACGCCGGTCCACAAGGTCAAAGGGCCCGCCCATCAGATCGTGACGCGCACGCAGAACGCGCTGGGCGCCCACGCGTTCCGGCTGGGCAGCGCGGTCTCTGGATCGAACGGACTCATCACGGTGACCGAGCGCGGCGGCTGGCCCAGTTATGTGGCCAAGGCCGTGATCGGCACGGTGCCGATCTGCGAAGACGGCTCGGTGAACTTTACGGCTCCGGCCGGCAAGGTGCTCTACTTCCATCTGCTCGACGAGAATTTCAGCGAGCTCCAGCGCATGCGCAGCGTGGTCCAGCTCCAGCCGGGCGAGCGCCGCAGCTGCGTGGGCTGCCATGACGACCGCCTGCAGTTGCCGACAATGAAACAGACCACCCAAGCACTGGTTCAGCCCGTTCGCGCGCTTGAGCCGCCGCCATGGGGCTCACAGCCGTTCGATTACGAGCGTGTTGTTCAACCGGTGCTCGACAAACGGTGCATCTCCTGCCACGACGGCTCGAAAAAAGAGCGGATCGACTTGCGCGGCAATCTGGATGCAGATCTCATACCCACGTCCTACCGCTCGCTGGTGTCCGGCGGATGGGTCCATTATTTCGACTGGATGTATGGCGCTCGCCATTTCAAGGCCGAGCCGCTGACCTTCGGCACACTGCGCAGCCGCCTCTGGGAGGCGCTGGCAAAACAGCAACACAAGGAGGTCAAGCTGAGCGCGGAGGAGCGTCGCGCCCTGACGGCGTGGACCGACCTCAACTGTCCGCTGTGGCCGGACTATCTTTACAGGCCGGACCGACCGGCGAAGGCGCCAGCGGCGGTCGCGGACGGCCGTTAAACGTAGCACGGCAAACCGGAAGGGGAGAGTGATGATCAACCTGGCAAAGATGGACAAGCGAGCGGCAAAAACAAGGTCGCCACGACCGGCGAACGCATCGTGATCAACGAATTAGCTAGCCCGAGTTTCCTAGTTA
>SESF01016976.1_pt1 | contig 14706 bp, 12 predicted proteins | sample 3171521 | NCBI WGS metagenome assembly SESF01 (sample SAMN10866945, study PRJNA518727) | freshwater metagenome | biome: subpolar coniferous forest; feature: holomictic lake; material: water; isolation source: holomictic Lake 227, 6 m and 8 m depth | place: Canada: near Kenora, Ontario | collected...
ACGCCTGGCGCGCTGTCATCAAGACGGCTGTCGAACTCGGCATCCCGGTTCCGGCCATGAGCACGGCGCTGAATTATTTCGACGCCTACCGCAGCGAACGCCTCCCGGCTAATCTGCTCCAGGCACAGCGCGACTACTTCGGCGCACACACCTTCGAGCGTGTGGACAAGCCCCGTGGCGAATTCCATCACCACATCTGGACGGAAAGCGGAGGCAACACCGCCGCTTCCACGTATGTAGTCTAAGCGCATCGCGCAATCATGAAAAAAATCCTCGCCCTTTACGCAGGCGGGGATTTTTTCTTTATGCGACCACAAAGTGGTCACATGAACATGGTTAAAAAAAGGTTCTTTGTTTGACTCCATCCAGATGATCATGCATACTGATACCCTCTTTAAAAGCCACATGAACTCACCCCCACAAACAGGCTGTAAACCACCTTGGATCCGGGTACGACTCGGAACGCAATCAGGCCTCTATCAGGCTACGCACGAGCGGCTGCGCGCACATGGACTTCATACCGTCTGCGAGGAAGCACTCTGTCCTAACAAAGGACGTTGCTGGGCGCATGGACGTGCAACCTTGCTGATCCTCGGCGACCGCTGTACGCGCGGTTGTAGATTCTGTAACGTCGATAAGCGAACCGTTCTGCCGCCTGATCTTCAAGAGCCAGCCCGAGTAGCAGCCGCGGTACGTGACACGCAATTGAAAGAGGTGGTCATCACCTCGGTGACACGCGATGATTTGCCGGACGGCGGTGCCACGCTCTGGGCTGAGACCGTACGCGCTATACATGAGGCTGTGCCCGGTATGCTCGTTGAAGTACTGGTCCCTGATTTCGGCGGCGACCCCGCAGCCATTGACATTGTCATCCAAGCCAAGCCGGAAGTCTTTGGGCATAATCTGGAGACCGTGCCACGCCTCTACCCGCACGTCCGCGCACAGGCAGACTATGCGCGTTCACTTGCAGTACTGAAGCTAGCCTCAGACGCAGGACTGATCACCAAGACAAGTCTTATGCTTGGCCTCGGGGAAACTATGGACGAGATCGAAGCGGTCATGCGCGATGCGCGACAGGCCGGATGCCATATTTTTTATGCCGGCCAATATCTCCAGCCCAGTCCGCGCCACGAGCCTGTGGCACGTTATCTGGAACCAGCAGAGTTCGAACAGATTCGCGACAAAGCCTACGCCATTGGCTTCAACTTTGTTGCCAGCGAACCTCTGGTGCGCAGCTCCTATCACGAAGAGGGTCAAAGCACCTTTGTCCGCAGCTTACACTGACAATCCGAGTCCTTCATCCGACACATTCAGAAATCGGACATCGGGAAGGTCAGTGCATTCCGAAATACGCTTTGCGACCAAATCAACCAGCAGGCGATCAAATCCAAGAGGCATGCCCATCACAAGCCTGATCGACGGGTAGGCCTTACCAATATCTTGCATCATGACGGGAATATCCAGTTTAATATGAACGCCTTCATTCAAAAAGTACGGCAACACTAAAACAGTCTTAGCCCCATTCGTCACAACACGTTTAAAGGTCTCCAGAAAATTGGGTCGCATCAGCGACATATTACAGGTCGTCACCTGCGGATAACGTCCCGATGCCTGCAATGCTTGGGAAATTTTTTCCATCGACTGCGCTGCGCCGGGCACACGACTGCCATGTCCAATCAGAATAATGGCATCAAATGCTTCGGAAGACGAAACAGATTCACAACCCGTTTGCTTCGCCAGTCCGCATAACGCATGAATGATGCTGACAGCCAACGGACTTCCGCCGCGCGTTCCATCAACGATCATGTAGGGAACATCCAACTGTTTCAGTTCGTTCTTGCTCTCTTGGACATGCACGAAACCGACTGGCGCACCAATCACTAAAGCAGGCCGTACCCCCTCCTCAATCATCATTCGGCTTAATTCGAGCAGGGCTGTCGGTGCATTACCAAAAACGCAAATAGCACCATTCAACATTGCCTTGGACTTGCGAATCGCCAACACAGACCGAGGCAGGTTGAGCGCCTTCGCTTCTGTAGCCACATCACTGTCGGCTATTGGACAAATAATTTTATTTGGCTCATACTGCCCACATGCGGATCGCAAGCGCATCTGAGAAAGCCCCGCACGAATCATGTTGGAATCCACATAGATCATCGCCCCGTTGCGCAAAGCGGCTATCCCTGATTCAATGGCCGTCGGACTGAACTTCACAACGTCCATGATTGCAAAATCACCTGTTGTGTGGATCATGCGACGGACAATCGCCCATTCCGCATCTGAAAAAGTGTGAGGAGGAACCTTAGCGTCAATCGTCTCGAAAGACATCTCCTCAATGCGCTCCCCATTCAATGGTGGATTCAACAATTCATGTATTCGTGCTTTTTGCATAAGAGGTGTTAATATACCATTATTGACCCCGACATTCAAGACGCGTTTCCACGCGGCCTAGGTGCCCATTTCCGATGCATTGATCTGTTGACTGAGGCAGATAGGCTGGGCGAATAGGCGCCCAGGATTTTTGCAGTAAATCGCAGAAGAACTCAAACTAGCATTTGGCTTTGCAACACAGGCGGACAAATTGATCCAAGGCTTCAGGATGGCTCGCAAGATGCAGATGCACAAAGCTCGCGAGGACATGGCCATTTTCGGATTGAAAGCCCTCGTCCGTTTCAGGCAACCCATTTTGCCGACGACGTTCATAGACGGTTGACCACGCCACACATTCATCTTGGGCAGGGCTGGAAATTAATTCGCCATAATGAAATTCATGGCCCCGCAAAATTGTGCCTGCTTTACCCCACAGGGAATCTGCCTTCAACTTGATTTCTACATACCCAAGCCGTATGCGCTTATCCGTCATACGTGTCTTCGAGGGTACCAGCCCCACCAGTGGATACTCCTCCCCTGCCCGCGTTAAAAGCGATTGCGTCAAGTAAATCAACCCGCCACATTCAGCATAAATAACGCCATCCGCTTTTACAAAGGCGCGAATCGAATCGCTCATCCCGACATTTTCGGAAAGCGTTTTCGCATACACTTCTGGATATCCGCCACCCAAGTAAATCGCATCAACCCCTGAGGGCAATGCAACATCACGCAATGGCGAGAAAAAGAGGATGTTCGCCCCGCGCCTTTTGAACTCATCCAAGAGGTCAGGATAATAAAAATGAAAGGCTTCGTCTTTTGCAACAGCAAGCGTAAAAGTGGAAGGATTATTTTTGCACACGGAACACACGGTAGAACACGGAAGATGCGTAATGGTCTTTCTTGCCTCTCCCGCAATATGCAAGAGCATTTTTACATCCAGATAGGTCTCAGCCGCTTGTTCAAAAGCTTGCAGCGTCTCTTGATTACAATTTGCTGCGTCGGCCGTCACAAGTCCCAAATGCCTGCTACGCAATTCTGGAAAGCCCATGCGCGGTACAGCCCCCACAAGAGGCGGTAAGTTTGAAGAGGTGAGCGCATCGGCAAGTAACGCGCGGTGCGTATCGCTTCCACAGTGATTCGCGATCACACCTGCGATGCGCACGCCGGTCGCAAAATGCGAGAAGCCAGAAACCAGAGGAGCAATACTGCGCCCCATGCCATGCGCGCTCACCGTCAAAATGACGGGCGCATTCAGCCAATGGGCTATTTCAGCACTGCTGCCAGATAGACCTCCTGACTGAGCTCCGTCAAAGAGTCCCATAACACCCTCAATCACAGCGATGTCCGCATCCTGAGTCACACGATCAAAAAGCGCTTCAACATATTCGCGATCGCACATCCAACCGTCCAGATTATAGCACGGACGCCCCGAGGCAAGCGCTAGCCAACTCGGGTCCAAGTAATCCGGTCCCACCTTGAAGGTCTGCACCTTCAATCCGCGACGCTTCAGGGCAGCAACAAGGCCTAGGGTCAGTGTCGTCTTTCCACTGCCACTGTGCACGCCTGAAACCATTATTAGAGGTATTTGGTTCAATTCGATCATCCCATCACACACTCAATAAACTGTCATTTTGGTTAAATACATGGATCAAATACGCGCTTAAAACCACATTCAGCAAAATCTTTTATATTCCGAGTTGCAAACACATCCACGCCATTTGAGATAAGTGTCTCGGCGAGTCGGAGATCAAAAATCTTCCGAAAGGCGAAATTCCGCTCAGATGCTTTCCGCCAAATCTTATTCATCCCCTCACGATGATGCGATATGAGATCCACAATTCTCCACATCGGGTTCACTCGATACGCCTGGACAACATTGACTGCGTCCTCCGCAGTAAGTGCATGTTTTAAAGCAGGATTTCGCAATAAACAATAGAACTCCATCAGCACCTGTTCACACAAAACAAATTCTGGATTTGCACGATGCTCGCTTATAAAGTTGTAAGCTAACGCATGTTCATGCGAGGATTCGTTGTACGCAGCATAAAGAATGTTTGTATCGCACGAGATCATTTGCGCAATCCTTTTTTACGTTTAACAGAATAACCAGTGGATTCTTCTGCAACGTGTCCACAGTAGAGATCTGCCCTCCACTGTTCATCCTGAAAAGGATCGAGCGAACCCAACTTTCTTGGAGTAGGGAGTTGCCACTCTTTACGGGGCTCTACAATGGGAGCACTCACCCGTAACATATACTCTAGTCCGTTGCGGACGAGTTCAGCAAGACTGATCTCCCGAACTTCCGCTAACTGCTTAGCTTGTTTATAAAGCAAATCGGGCAATTGTATTTGTGTTCTTGTCATGATGTAGATATTACACCCCTGTAGGATTGATGTCAACTTAGAAGCGTTGATAAAAACAGAACTGCGCAAAAAAGTATACAGCATCAAAGGCGATGGTTGCAATCAGTGTAAAGGAGATCAGCAGCACATTCGCCTTGAGAATATGTTTCACTTCCAAGGGCTGCACGGAGTCGCCGATAAAAGGCGTAGCCGTCGGCTGCCCATGCCGCATGAGCGGTCCGCCCAACTGCACGCCTAATGCACCAGCAAAGGCGGACTCTGGAAAGCCGGAGTTCGGACTTGCATGTTTTCTCGCATCACGCCAACACATGCGCCATGCCCCAATCGGCGATGAGTCCGTAAACACAGACGCAAGCGGGATCAGCAATAGACTTAGACGTGCAGGAATGTAGTTTGCCAGATCATCAATCTTGGCAGAAGCCCAGCCAAAATCAATGTATTTCTCATTCTTGTAGCCAAAGGTTGAATCGAGCGTACTGATCGCCTTATACGTCATAGCGCCTACCGGGCCCAACAGGAAGGCAAAGAAAAGCGGTGCGACAACACCGTCGACTGAATTCTCAGCAACGCTCTCGACCGCCGCGCGCACAATGCCCTTTTCATCGAGCTGTTCGGTATCGCGTCCGACCATCTTTGCAACTTGCTGACGTGCCAGCGGAATATCTCCAGCCTTCAACGCCTTATAGACGGCATAGCTATGCGAAGCAAGTCCACGTGCAGCAAACGTCGTATAGAGCAGAATCACGGAGAGCACATCATCTGCTAGCGGATGAATTTTTTGTGCACCCCACAACAATCCTGCAGTCACAAGAGCAGTGCCCACAATAATCACGGCGGCGGTGACGTTTCCGGCTGTCTTCGGATTGAGAAAGCGCTTGCGCATGGGAGCTTCCAATGCCATCGCCGCACGCCCAATCAGACGTACTGGATGTGGCAGCCACCTCGGATCGCCTAAAATAAAATCCAATACCAATGCAGCCAATATCCATGTCACCAGATTGCTGATGAGCATGAATCCATTGACCATTGTAAAACTATCATTCATGTATTAGCCCAGCAGTCCCATTTTTTTGTAGATTGCCTTTACATCAAGGCTGGCACGGACAACAGTTGCGAGGCGGTCTAACGCGGGTTCGACATCGAAGACCGCCTGAACAGCGTTCAGCACAGGCCATCCGCGCTGCTGACGCAAATCATCAATGAACCACCGACGATAAGCGTCTGCATCAAAAAATCCATGCAGGTAAGTCCCCATGATACGTCCATCCCCAGAGCCGTACCCGATGGGCTCGCCATCGTCACGCACCACAGCAACTTCGTTGCCACATGCAATGACCGCCCCTCCGCATTCAACCGTTGCACCATGATGTATTTCGTACCCATGCAATGGCAATCCAGATTTCACATGCCGTGCATGCACGGCCTTCAGCGTTTTGTCTGGAAGTAACACGGTCTCCACCGGCAACAGACCTAGGCCAGACAGGATACGGTTCGTGGACTCAATACCCGTGGGATCTTCAATGAACTTACCCAGCATCTGAAATCCGCCACACAGTCCCACAATCCGTGTATGCCCCGCCTGCGCAAGTTTCAGTATTGCTTCAGCCAGACCACGATCCTTTAAAGCCTGAAGATCGCCAATCACATTCTTGCTGCCTGGCAGGATCACTGCATCTGGAGTTCCGAGAAGTTCTGGCTTGCGCACGATACGCACCTCAACATCCGGTTCAATCCGCAAGGCATCAATATCCGTGAAATTCGAAATGTGCGGCAAGTCAATGACTGCAATATCGAGCTTGTCGTGCAAGGTTCCCGCCTTCGTCTCAGCAATTTCTTTGAAACTGACAGAGTCCTCCTCAGGCAACCCTAAATCTCTTAAATAGGGCACAACGCCAAAGGTCGGCAGTCCCGTATGATTTTCGACATAAGCAAGCGCATCCGCCAACAGCTCCTGCCGGCCTCTGAAGCGATTCACAACAAACCCGGCGACCCTTGCACGCTCTTTCTCAGACAGCACCTCAAGCGTGCCTATGAAAGAAGCAAAAACGCCGCCGCGGTCAATATCGCCCACGATCAGCACCGGTGCCTTTGCGTAATCCGCCATGGCCATATTCACAATATCGTGCCGCTTAAGATTGACCTCCCCAGGACTCCCGGCGCCTTCCAGCACCATCACGTCGACTTCACTGGCCAACGAATCGTAAGCGCGCTGAACAACCTCAAAGGCCTTCGGCTTATAGCGGATATAGGCCTCGACATCCATATTGCCGACAGGCTTACCATTGAGGATCACTTGCGAACCTGTCTCCGAATTGGGCTTTAGCAGTAGGGGGTTCATACGCACGTCAGGATCAAGCCTGCACGCCTGTGCCTGCATAACCTGAGCGCGTCCCATCTCGCCACCCTCGCGGGTGACATAAGAATTGAGAGACATATTCTGCGCCTTAAAGGGCGCCACTCGGTAACCATCCTGCAAAAGAATCCGGCAAAACGCAGCCGTCAATACACTCTTACCCGCATTCGACGATGTCCCTTGAAACATGATGGCCGGAACAGGCTTGCCTATACCTTCACTGGAATGTTGGAATACGGGAATGCTGGAATGTTGAGTAGACTGGATACCGGATATGGGAGGGACGGCGGATCGCCGTCCGGCGGTCGATCCGACCGCCCTCCCCGTGCACGCGGCGCCTCCTGTGAAAAATACCTTTGTCATGGCGTCTACGAGTTTCGCGTTTTCCTCTTCGGTTCGAACTGCGACACGGAAATAGCGCGCATCGAGTCCTGCGTAATTTGTGCAAACGCGAATCGGAATTCGATGATTCTGCAAAAGCTTATCCGCCAGCAGCTGCGCATCAAGTCCCTCTTGTTCAATACGCACGAGCAGATAATTGGCAACGGATGAGAAGACACGGAAGCACCCCAATGCCTCAAGGCTTTTTTGTAAGTTTTCACGCAAGTGCGTGACCGCTTGAAGCGTCTGGGCAGCATATTCGGTTTCACTTAGGACTGCAATACCGACGGCCTGAGCCAAATGACCAACAGACCAAGGCGGCAAGTAATCGCGCATATTCTGCACGATACCTTCAGCCGCAATCAAATAGCCCAAACGAATACCGGGCATCGCATAAAACTTAGTCATGGAGCGCATGACGAGCACATTGGGAAGATCGAACCGTGCGACACTCTCATAGCCTTCCACGAAATCAGCAAAGGCCTCATCAATCAAAAAAAAGGTTTTGGAATGCTGACATGCAATACCCCGAAGAGCCTCGACATCAAACAGATTTCCAACTGGATTACCGGGCTGGCCGATGACGACAAGGTCATCGCCTGTTAATTCTGCTTCAATCTTTTTCCAATCGATCCCTGTCTCAACTGGATACGCGATCTGTTCCACAGTCAGACCCGAACGCCGTGCAGCCGTTTCATAATCGCTGTAACTGGGCACAGGAATGATCGCACGCTTAACGCCTAAAACAGCCGGCACGGCAAAGAGCAACTCTGTAGATCCATTGCCACAGACAATGTGGCTCTGGGGCACCGACATCACACGTGCTATTGCTGCACACAATGCTGAGCACTGGGGATCTGGATAATGCACCACTTCAGAAAGATGACGTGAAACGACTTGACGCAAACACTCCGGTGGACCCAATGGATTGAGATTTGCACTGAAATCCAACAAGTCGGAGACCTCGCAACCGAGATTCCGAGCCATTGCCCTTACATCGCCGCCATGTGCAAAAAGTGCCATATATTCATATTCCTGCCCAACAGGTGTACCAGAAATCCTAACCTTTTAGAGCATGGCCAATCGCTTACCCGCCTCGCGGCACGTGGCAAGAATCTCGGCTGTTGGCTTAAACTTGCAGGTGATAACAGGCTGTACCAGCTTGATGTTCGTGGCGGTCAGCAGTGCTTCCGCTTCACTTGCACCCTTCTGCGCCCAGCCATACGACCCAAAGGCCAGTCCGCTTTTACCGATAGGCCGTAACCCCTTTAAATAGGTCAACACGCGCGCCATCGCGGGCATCATGCCCATATTCAGTGTTGCCGTGCCCACCGCAAGCGCCGTACAATCAAAAACATCTGTCACCGTCTCGGTGTCATGCGTGACAGACACATCAATCAGTTTATACTCAACACCCGCCTCTGCAACCCCTTCAGCAATCGCCTCCGCCATACTGCGTGTACTGTTCCACATGGAGGCAAACATCACAACGACTTTCTTTTTTTCAGCCACGCATTGCGTAAAGCCCGTATAAGCCTTCAACAGCTCGGGAATATGACTACGCCAGCACACTCCATGACTCGGACAAATCTGCTGGATGGGCAATCCGCCTAACCGGGCCATCGTCTTTGCGACTGGAATTCCATAAGGCATAACGATATTCGCGTAATATGTCTTTGTCTCCTGCAAAAGTTGCGCCAACGGCACTTCATCGTCAAAACGCGCGGCAGTGGCATAATGCTGTCCGAAAGCGTCCATCGAAAAAAGGATGCCATCCTCTTTCATAAAGGTCGCCGTGGATTCAGGCCAGTGAACCATGGGTGTTTCAAAGAATTGGAGCGAACGCTTGCCAAGGCTCAGCACTTCCGCGTCTTTGACAATCTTAAATGACCATGAAGTACTATCGAAATGCATCGCAAGCACATCCTTGCACTTGGCCGTACATACAAGCTGGGCATGCTTACAAGCGGACATCACGACCGGCAATGAGCTTGAATGATCCGGTTCCGCATGCTGACAGACAACATAATCGACCTTGTCAAGCGCCACCAATTCTGCCACGTTTGCAAGCAACTGCCGAGCGAACGGATGCTTGACGGTATCCATCAGAGCAACCTTTTCATCGCGAATGAGGTACGCATTATAGGTTGACCCCGATTCGGTCTTATATCCATGAAAATCCCGAACCGTCCAATCAATATATCCCACCCAGTCAACCCCTGGAACAATCTCTCTATGCATCGTCGTTCTCCCTTGTCCATAACTTTAACGTTAAGAGTTGGGCGTTGAGCGTTAAGCGTTTTAAACTTTTAACTCTTAACGTCTAACTTTTAACTCTTAATTTAAAAGTTACTCCCTCGTTAATTCCCGGCACTCCCCGAGCGGGGCGCTTTTTAGTAAAATTCGCTTCTTAGAGTACTAAAAAACGGGGACTCCTACAATTCAGAAAAATGACCCTTATTACGCATTTTCATTATTTGACAAATATAGCACGTTGGCTGTATAGTATTTGTTACTAAAAAGGAGTGTAATATGGCGATAAATGGTAAATTGAATATCATAGCAGAAAAAATAAACGACTCGGTTCCCTCAACCCATGAGCTCTTTGAAAAGGGTGACATACCGGCCATTATCAACCTCGCTCGCGAACAGGCGGAAGGCGCCACGTACATCGATGTCAATATCGGCATGAACGATCCTGCTTTGATGGTTGAACTGATTAAAAGTATTCAAGCGGAAGTGTCCCTTCCCCTCTCCATCGACACACCTTCGCCGGAAATCGCCGAACGCGCTCTGAAAGTATATGACCCTGCCAAGGCAAATGGCCAAAAGCCCCTTCTCAATTCCATCAGCTTGGGTCGCCTCGAAATGTTTGATCTCCTCAAGATTCAGCCGTTTAAAACCCTCCTCATGGCCAGTGAGCGAATCCAGAACCATGAAACCGTGCAAAACACCCAGGCGCAGGACGTATTAGATGCCGCATGCCAAATCTACGAGCATGCGAAAAAACATGGCATCATAAACGATGACATCATCTTCGATCCTACCATTGCACCCATAGGGAGCGATTTTCAAGGACTCACCCGCATGACCGTGGATGGCATCGGGCTCATCGGAAAATATGAAACTTTCAAGGGTTGCCACATGTCGGTCGGACTCTCCAATTTCACGGTTCAGATTCCGAGTAAGACCCAGTCGGGCGCCTTCGTAAAAACTCCATTGGAAAACGCCTTCCTGACGCTCACCGTCCCGCGTGGACTTGATTTTTGCGTCGGCAGTACCAAGAAAAAATATGAGTTTCTCGATGCTAATCATCCCGCCATGCTGACCCTGAGCGACATTATGCAATTAGACGGTTTCGATGTCATTATGCGTGTCCAAGATTTTTATAACAGTTAGCATAGGAGACACCGTGGCTCAACTTCCCGATCCTGTATCCCTCAGTCCTGATCAAATTGTTGATCGGACCGCTGTTCTCGGCGAAAAAAAGACATTCAAACCTTTTATAGCCATTTTACTCAGCGGTATTCTCGGCGGAGCCTACATCGCCTTCGCCGGTGCGATTTCACAAATGGTCAACTGCGGTTCTGGCCCCGCCACAGGAGCGGGCCAATTCTTTGCTGGAGCAGTCTTTGCATCCGGCCTCGTTTACGTCATGATCGCAGGCGCGGATCTGTTTACGGGGAACGTCATGACCGGGATAGTCGCACGCCTCGACAATCGGATTACATCCCGTCAATATATCATCAACATGTTCATCGTCTATTTTGCCAACTTCATAGGGGCGTTGATCGTGGTAGGCATCATCTATTACGGCAACGTCTGGAAATTTGGTGATGCGGCGCTAGGTGCAAAGATCGTCGCAGTTGCAGATCGCAAATGTTCGCTTGATTTCGTAGAGGCCTTTGTCCGCGGGGTTGGCGCCAACTGGCTGGTCTGCTTAGGGGTCTGGATGGTCATCGCAACGGGTGACGTCGCAGGACGTATCATGGCCTGCTTCTTCCCGGTCATGACCTTTGTCGCGCTCGGACTTGAACACTGTGTCGCAAATATGTACTTTGTGCCCCTCGGCCTCTTCTTAAAGGGTTCGGTCAGTGTCGCAACGCACGCGTTGAGCTGGAAGACATTCCTGATCAACAACGCCATCCCTGTGACGCTCGGAAACATCGTCGGTGGCGCTCTCTTCGTCGGAATGATCTACTTTGGCATTTATCGTACCTCAAAAAAATCCTAACGCAAGTCGGAGATAACTATGGGTAAGACGCTAAAAGAAATTGTTACCAGCGGCGATTTCATACACGGCATCGAACTCGTGACCACGCGCGGGTTATTACAGGTTGAAGGCGAGAAGACCAGCCGCTTTGCTCAAGAACTGATGGATGCCCATATTTTTGATTTCATCAGCATCACCGACAATCCCGGTGGTAACCCCATGATGGCACCGGAGAGTCTTGGCAAATTACTGATGTCCAAAGGACACAACGTCAACATCCATATCTCGTGCAAGGATCGGAACCGCAATGCGCTTGAAACACGTGCCTGGCAATTGGCCAGCGACGGCTTCTCCAATATTCTTGCACTCACCGGCGACTATCCCGCAAGCGGTCATCATGGCATCCCGCGTCCCTCCTTTGACATCGATGCCGTAGGCCTGATTCAAACCTATACAGAAATGAACGAGGGGCTACTCGTTCCATCGAACAAGAAGGATTCGCCCCCTACTCGCTTGTCCAAGACCAATTCCTTTCTCTCTGCCGCAGTCAGTCCGTTCAAGAAATATGAAGCCGAATACCTGCCGCAATATTTTAAGATGGAAAAGAAAGTCCGCGCGGGTGCGCACTTCTTCATTCTCCAACTCGGCTATGACTCCCGCAAATGGGCTGAGCTGCTGGTGTATTGTAAAAAGAATGCAATTACAACGCCCATGATGGCCAATATCTATGTGCTGAATAAAGGCGTGGCAAAAGTTTTCCACGATGAAAAGATCGCTGGCTGCGTCGTGTCTCCAACCCTGTTACAAGCCATCAACAAGGCAGCGCAATCGCCCGACAAGGGTAAATCTTTCTTTCTTGAGTTCGCGGCTAAGCAATGGGCCATCGCAAAAGGGCTAGGATTCCAAGGCGCCTATATCGGTGGGACGCATACCCTGGAGGATGTCCAAAAAATCACGGACACGGTAAGCACCTTCAGTCCGGACGACTGGAAGCTCTTTTACAATGACATCTCCTATCCCGCACAGGGAGAGTTTTATTTGTACAAGACCGATGCCAACCAGCAACCCACGGGCGAATATGTGGATGCCTATCTGCAATCCAAACAAACAGTAAACCGTTGTTGCAAGATCGTCTTCTGCGAAGCGCCCGTCTACAGACTTAGCCAGATCGTCCACCTGTTGCTGTTCACCAAGGCATCTCCCATCTATCATATCATGAAGGGATTCTACAAGTTGATCGATGGTAAGAAAATCTTCGAAAAATGTTTCCACGTTTTTGAACATACAGCCAAAGTTGTGCTCTATGGATGCCAAGATTGTGGCGATTGCTCATTGCCCGAAATCGCCTATCTGTGTCCGGAGTACACGTGTTCAAAAGGACAGCGAAACGGCCCTTGCGGCGGTTCGCACGGAGGAATCTGCGAAGTGCTGGATCGTCCCTGCATCTGGCTCACGGCATATAACCGGCTCAAACCGCATAGTAAGGAACGCGTGCCGTATGACCAGCCGACAGTCTTCGTCGATGCCCGCCTCGCGAATACCTCTGCCTGGCAGAACTTCTATCTAAACCGCGATCACACCAAGACGTGTGTACATAATAAATAAAACCCTGTGCGTTGGGCGATCAGAAACTAAACTTATGGGGTGTTAAAGAGAGTACCGCGACCGCAAGCTGTTTTACACGAGCTCCACCGGCTGTTGAATTGAGCGCCGCTGGGTTGGATACATACCATATTTATTGTAATAACAGCGCTGGAAAGTTCGAAGACATGCGAAACCGCACGCTTTAGAGATTGTGCCAATTTTCTGCTCGGTCGAAAGCACTAAGTGCTGAGCCTCCTCTAATCGAAAGCGCATGATGATTTCAGCCGGAGTGGCATCGAGTTCTTTTCTGAACAAGTTATATAAATTACTGAGTGAAGCTCCTGCCATATCTGCAATGCCAGAGAGGGACACCTCGCGATGCAGAGCATGCAGCTTGATGTAGTCTACCGCTTTTTTGACCTGCGGGTGCGTGATGGCCAAATAATCAGAACTCGCACGGATGATCACCTCGGTCGGCGGTAACACATGATGAAGGCACGCAAGACGGCGGTGATGCATCAGGTCATCCAATAGGCGAGCTGCCTGATAAGCCTGTTCCTCTGTCGGCATGGCAACACTCGAAATAGGAATTCGGCTATATTGACAAGCCACCGGTATGTTGCCAACTCCCACAACCGCCAGATCTTCGGGTACGCGCCATCCGCTTTCGTGTGCCGCTTCAATCGCCTCGGCAGCAAGAATGTCATCAATCGCAAAAAGCCCGAGAGGTCTTGGAAGACTCGCTAATTCAGCCATCAGCCATGCCACAAGGGAATGTAAACGGGCCGAGCGACAATGCAGGGCGTGAACCTTGTAGCCCTTTGCTTTAATCGTGCGAGAAAATCCATTGAATCTGCTTCGCGCGTGTGCACTGTTACCGTTCATCAAAATTGCAAAGTTTTTGTGTCCGTGCTCTAAAAGATGCTCGGCCGCCAATTGACCGATCATCTCCTCGTCGGTCTCCGAGGTCGGAATGTCAACGCCCAACTCATTGGGCCCATGCAGGACGCACGGAATCTTGGATGCCACCAGATCAAGCATCAACCGCTTCATTTCTGGCGTATGGGGATTGGTGATCAACACACCATCACCCCGTCGGTCTCGCGGAATAATGCCCGCCATGAGCGAGAGGGTGTCAAGATGCCAGTTGGCTTCATGCGCATAACGACAAAACCCTTGAATAATTCGTGGGTTATGCCAACCGATCAAAACGTGAACATGTTTTCTCATAAGGTTTTATGAGAAAGTAGTATGTCTTACTTGGTAGGGTTATTGCAAGTTCAAACAAAGGTAATGATGCAGTTTGGGTGCGATTCATTTTAGTTGAAATGAATCACACCAGGTAACAAGGAGGAGGGAGGAGAGAAGAGCCAATAGAAATAGGTATTTTCAGAAAGAATAAGCGCTTACACCAGCCCGGAAAATGTGTCTTCATCTAGGAG
>SESF01032832.1_pt1 | contig 14694 bp, 9 predicted proteins | sample 3171521 | NCBI WGS metagenome assembly SESF01 (sample SAMN10866945, study PRJNA518727) | freshwater metagenome | biome: subpolar coniferous forest; feature: holomictic lake; material: water; isolation source: holomictic Lake 227, 6 m and 8 m depth | place: Canada: near Kenora, Ontario | collected...
CTGGCCCTTTAATAATTTCAATGGCACTCATCTGACTAAGATCAACTAAGTTCAAATAGGTATTCCCTGTAGCATCAGACAGGGGTAGCTCATTCCAATACACTTTTGTATTTCTCACACCGAAAGGGGATCTTAATAAACTCCCACGAATCGATAAACGGTAGCTACCTGGTGATCTTTCTTCCATTCTAACTCCACTGAGTTTATTAAAAGAAGGTACTAAAGAGTTAGGTGCGTACATTCCCAAATCAACGCTGTTTATGATCCCAATTGCGGCTGCAGCTTCTTTCCATTTTACTTGCTGAGAGAATGCCTGCACAATAACTGGGGTTAAACTATCCTGCAGATTGGATAGTTCTTTTTTTTGTTGTGCATTACCAACAAATGAAAAAATAAGAAAGAATAGAAAAAAATACTTCACTGTATAAAAATAAAGAATCCCGAAGCAACTTGTTTAGTAGCATTTCGGGATTCAATGAGTTATTAAAAATGATTAGAAATTATTTTTTTTGCTGAACAACTTCCTTCACCAATCTAACAGTTCTTTCTACATCAGGAATTGCTAATGCAGCTAGGTTTGGAGCATAGTGCATCGGTGCATCTGCACTTGTGATTCTGCGAATTGGTGCATCTAAATAATCGAATGCTTCTTTTTGAATTCGGTAAGTAATTTCAGAAGAGATTGAAGCAAATGGCCACTGTTCTTCCACAATTACTAAACGATTCGTTTTTTTAACGCTTTCAACGATGGTTTCCCAATCGAGCGGTCTAATCGTTCTTAAATCAATTACCTCAGCACTAATTCCTTCCTTCTCCAGTTCAGCCGCTGCGCCTAAAGCAACTTTCATCATTTTATTATAAGAGACGATAGTTACATCTCTACCTTGTCTTTTTACATCTGCCTTACCCAATGGAATATAATATTCTTCCTCTGGCACATCACATTTATCGCCATACATCACTTCACTCTCCATGAACATCACTGGATCTTCTTCATAACGAATTGCTTGTTTCATTAATCCTTTTGCATCATATCCGTTGGAAGGAGAAACTACTTTTAGTCCAGGTATATTGGCATAATAGCTTTCAAAAGCAGTACTATGTTGCGCACCTAATTGACCAGCACTACCACCGGGACCTCTGAAAACGATTGGACAACCAATCTGTCCGCCACTCATGGCCAACATTTTAGAAGCTGTATTCAAGATTTGGTCCATCGGCAAAACCGCAAAATTCCAAGTCATAAATTCAACAATTGGGCGCAAACCGTTCTGAGCTGCACCAACGGCAACAGCCGCAAATCCAAGCTCGGCGATCGGAGTATCAATGACTCTTTTTGCTCCAAACTCAGCCAGCATACCCTGACTAACTTTATAAGCTCCATTATATTCGGCAACCTCTTCGCCCATCAAAAAGACCCTCTCGTCTCTTCTCATCTCTTCCTGCATGGCTTCTCTTAAGGCCTCTCTAAAAGCAATTGAACGCATATGTACTTTGAATTAAATGAGGAGCAAAAATATAAGATTATCAACTATAAAACCAAAAGACTTGGGTCTTTTAACAACAAAAAATCCTCTCCAAAGGTTGGAGAGGATTTTTTAGCGTTTAGATTGTATCGATTAAAATACGTTCCATCCAAAACTTATGTAATATAATCCGCCGATTTGTGGGTTACCATAACCGGTACGATAGTATTTATTTAGAATATTAGTTCCGCCGATTTTAATCAAAGATTTAGTCTTTGGCAATTTCATGCTAACCATTGCATCCAATGTCTTATAAGCAGGAACTTCACCAGCGGCAAATGTACCGTCATAATGGAAGCCTTGTAACCATCTGTACACGACAGAGAAGCCAAACAGATTCTTAGGACCGAAGCCAGAATTGTTGAAAGCAGCATTACCTCTGTACTTAGGAGTATTGAAATAAGTTACAAATCCAGATGGTGTTGGTCCGATCACATCTGAGTAAATATTACCACTGATCGAGAAGTTTTTAGGTAATAAATACTCAACTGATGCACCCCAACCGTTGGTGGTAACATCTGTAGTTTGGTTAACAGATACACTATAGATATTTCTTGTTAAAGCAGCATTTCCAGGAGTGAAATTAGGGTTATAACCAATCAAGCCAGCTGGTGAACCATTGTTTGATTGGATCACATTTACACCACCTAAGAAGTCTTTGTATTTAGCCCAATAAGCATAAATATCAATCAAAATCCTTTTTGCAAATAAGCCTTTGTAACCAACTTCAAATGAAGTACTTGATTCAGGTTTAAATTCTCCAAATTTTTGCTCTACTAATAAAGCAGGGTTTGGAGCACCAGCAGCTGCACTTGCACCGAATGCAGTAACACTAGCCAAAGTATAAGCAGGATTGCTTGAGAATTTGTAGAAATCTCTCAATGATGGCAACCCACCCAATAAGCGACCTTGAGAAGTACTCAAATTGATCCACTGGTTTTGAGTAGTTGGGAAGCGGTAAGCTGACTGATAAGAGAATCGTAGGTTATGATCTTTCATCAATTTCACAACAGCAGAAGCTCTTGGGGTAAAATGACCCGCAAAGTTTTCGTTTTTATCATAACGACCAGAAACAGTCAATTTCACGATATCATTAAATAAACGCTGAGATAACTGAGCATATGCACCAGTTTCAACAATTTTAATAGAACCTGCAGTATCAGCGAAGATTGTACCCTGAGAATTCAATAAATATTGTCTCCAGCTACCACCAACTAAGAAATCGGTTCCAGATTTAACGAGGCCTAAAGCTTCTGACAAATTATATTGACCCTCTGCCTGATACACTTTAGTTCTATCCATGAACAATCCACCACCTTTAGAAATTGGTGTTTGGGCAATTGCCTGGTATAATGGATTATATAATTGGAAGCCAGTAGGGCGACCTTGGTCAGCAACATTACGAGCAGCATTATGAGCATCAGTGGTGCTACCAGTTTTGAACGCATCGAAGTAGGTTGCATAAGCTGCAGCATATTGCGGGAACCAACTTGTACTAGATTTCCATGCTTCGTTGAATAAACGAGTAGTGGTAGTAGTTACATATGAGTTACCAGAGTTCTCTGAAGTAGTATATCCGCGTAAGTACCAGTTCTTAGATTTCAACTCAAATTTATATTGACCCATTTTGAAATCCTTAATAGAATAACGGTCAGCACCAGTATAAACAGTTGTACCTGTACCCCAGTTTGCAGTTAAAGAAGCTTCTAGACTAGAAGTTAATTTATAATACAAACCACCAGACAATTTGAAATTGCTTGTAGTTGGGTCGATCACATCTTTTTCAGCATAACCAGTACGGCTTACAGTTTGATTGTTGAACCAGTTACGAGAAGGTGATGCTCCATAAATGATAGGAGAATAACCGGCACTTACCAACGACCCTGCACCAATTGATGTCAAGAAAGCATTGTATGAAGTAAGTGTAGAATTAGGATTCGCAGCTATATAGGCATTTGAAGCAGGAACAATGCCAGCAGGCATTTGAGCTAAAACGCTGTTAGCAACACTTGATAAATTAGCATTGGTTTCATCGCCATAGAAGTTAACACCATCATAATTAGGATCTGAATACCTATTACCATCTTTTGGTGCTCCATTAGGATTTTGAGCTGTTCCAGTACGATTGTAATTATCATCTGTATTAGATAACCAATCTTGCGCCTGAGTATATTGAGCTCCAATTTTATAGGCAAATTTTTCTGAAATCTTCTTACCCCAACGTACTGTCCAATCATAGTAAGGTGATTGTGGACGCTGAGCATTATCAACATTTGTAATACCTTGCTTAATTTGAAAACTTAAGCCTTGGTATTTGAAAGGGTTTTTGCTATTGATCAGCAAAGTACCATTCATACCTCCTGAACCGTATAATGCAGAAGAAGCACCAGGTAACAATTCAATATTGTCAACATCTAGTTCAGTAAGACCTATGATGTTACCAACAGAAAAGTTCAAGCCAGGAGCTTGGTTATCCATTCCATCTACAATTTGATTTAGCCTAGTATTACCAGAACTATTAAAACCACGAGTACCAATACTTTTAAAAGTAAGACTCGCAGCAACGATATCAACACCTTTTAGGTTAGTGATCATATCATAATAGTTGGCAGCAGGGGTATTCAAAATTGCCTTAGCGCCAATTCTTTCAATTGATACCGGAGATTCCAAAATTCTTTCAGGAACCCTTGAAGCAGCAACAACTACCTCATCGCCTAAAGTAAAGGAAGCTTCCAATTCAACATCAATTACTTGGTTGTTGGACTTAACCACTACTTCTTTATTGGTGTACCCAACAGAAGAAATAATGATAGTAAATGGGGGTTTTTGAACAGTAGTAAAATTAAAGTTTCCCTTATCGTCAGAGAAAGTACCTGTGGAACTTCCCTTAACGGTAACCGAAACAGCAGAAACTGCTTCTTTTGATTTAGCATTTTTAATACTACCGGAAACATTGGTGGATTGTTGAGAAAAGGCATTAAAGGATAAGCCTAAAGCCAACATTACAAACACACAACTCGTGTAGAATCTTCTCATAATAACAAGTTTAATTGGATCGTTTTGTTAAAAGTAGCAATTGTTAATTTTCTACAAAAATTTAATTTGTCCACAAATCATCCCAGTCTGTTGAGAAAAACAGCCGAATAGAGGAAATTTATCAGTTAAGCCTGTCTATTTTTGTTCATGCGCAATTTTCAATTTCCTGAGCAAACAGCCATCTATCACGGTAAAGTAAGAGATGTTTATACCATAAAACAAGATTGGCTAGTAATGTTGGCCAGCGATAGGATCTCTGCTTTTGATGTGATTTTACCCAAACCAATTCCTTTTAAAGGACAGGTTTTGAATCAAATTGCAGCAATTATGTTGGCAGCATCGAAAGATATTTGTCCAAATTGGCTTATTGATGTGCCTTCTCCAAGCGTTTCAATAGGAAAAAAATGCCAACCCTTTAAAATTGAAATGGTGGTAAGAGGCAATTTAGTAGGCCATGCCTGGAGAACTTACCAAACAGGTAGTCGTTCTCTTTGTGGGGTTGATCTTGCTGAGGGCTTAAAAGAAAATGACTTCTTCCCTACTCCCATTATTACGCCATCTACTAAAGCCGATGCGGGACATGATGAAGATATTTCAAAAAAAGCCATTATTGAACAAGGATTAGCCTCTGAAGCGGATTGGGCTGTTTTAGAAAAATACGCTTTAGCACTTTTTCAAAGAGGTAAAGAAATCGCCTTGAAGCATGGATTGATCCTCGCAGATACCAAATATGAATTTGGAAAAATTGGGGATACTATTTATTTAATGGATGAAGTACATACGCCTGACTCATCTAGATACTTCTATTCTGAAGGTTTTGAAGCAAGACAGGGTTCTGGAGAAAAACAAAAACAACTGAGTAAAGAATTTGTAAGAGAATGGCTAATTGCTAACAACTTTATGGGAAAAGAAGGCCAAACCGTTCCAGAAATGACTGACGAATGGATCGACACTATTAGCAAGAGATATATTGAACTATTCGAGAAAGTGAGTGGTCAGAAGTTTGTAGCAGAAACTGTAACTGATGATATACTTGAGCAACAAGTAATCAGTAGCCTAAAGAAACTTGCAGTAATTTAAAAACAAACCCATTGCTTACTATCATTCGTTGATTCAATTATTGTTGCATCAATTCCAAATACATTTTTAATAATAGCAACATCAAATTTATTTGTGTTGATATGCTCGAACACAATTTCACCCTCTTTCATAAATAAGATTCTATCTGCAAATTTTAAAGCCAGATTAATATCGTGCAATACGGCAATCACTGCTGTCTTATGATTAACAATAGATTTTGCAATAGCTAATAATTGGTATTGAAACTTTATATCTAAGTGCGACACTGGTTCATCTAATAAGAGAAATCTATTTTGCTCATCGTTACCCCTCATTTGTGCTAACACGCGGCCCATTTGAACTTTCTGTGCTTCTCCACCAGAAAGCGTCTGATAGTTTCGATTTGCTAAATCAGTAATTTCCATTTGTTCTAAAATATCTTGTACAATTTGCTTATCAATTTCTCTTGGTTTTGCATCAAAGAAAGGATAGCGTCCCATCATTACAATTTCATTTACTGTAAGTGGAAATGCAATTTCATAATGTTGTGAGAGAACGGCTCTTTTATGTGATAAAGCAAATGCAGCATATTTGTTAATCGATTTTTCGTCTACCAATAAAACTCCATCAGATACAGGCAATAACCCGGATATAAGTTTCAACAATGTGGTCTTCCCTGCCCCATTAGCACCCATGATTACTAATAATTCATTAGTGGGAATATGGCAGTTAATATTCTTTACCAAATATTTATCCTTAACCTGATAAGAAAGCTGTTGAATATTAATCAAGCTTACCTCCTTTTCTTTCAATAAGATGATTGCTCTTTAACAAAATGATATAGATCGGTGCACCAACTAAAGAAGTGATAATGCCAATTGGAATTTCTGCAGGGGCCAACAAAAGTCTTGCCCCCATATCAGCAAGCAACATCAAGCTTGCCCCTCCAAGCATCGTTGCAGGAATTAGTTTACGATGATTGCTCCCAACCAATAAACGCATTACATGTGGCACTATTAACCCCATAAAGCCAATTACCCCAACAAATGAAGTAGCGATGGCTACCATTGCGGTATTAGCAATTAATATTTTACGTTTTAATATTTTTGTATCGACACCTAAATAACTTGCTTCTTCCTCTCCCAAAATAAGTGCATTAAGTTTCTTAGCATCTTTTAAAGTAATAAAGAGTACAATGATGGTAACTAGTGAAACTAATTCAACCTGAAACCAGTTAGCACCTGAGAAAGTTCCGAGATTCCAAAAGCTAATGCTTCTGGCTTGAGGGTCTCTTGCTAAATAAGTCATAAACCCCGTACCACTTAATGCAACTGCATTGATAGCAACTCCCACTAATAATAAAGATGTTAGTGAAACACGTGAGCTGTTCTTAGATAACTGGTAAACAATTAGGGTAGCGATGAGTGAGCCAATGAATGAAAACAAAGGCACTAAGAAAGGCCCAACAAATGATTGTATTTCTGCGCCGAACCATGATGCAAAAACAAAAACAAAAGAGGCACCTAATGCCGCACCGGCACTTGTACCTACTAAGCCTGGCTCTACAATGGGGTTTCTAAATAAGCCTTGCATGAATACTCCAGAAACAGAAAGAATCACTCCGGTGATTGCGCATAACAAGACCCTTGGCAAGCGGATCTGTAAAAAAACTGATTCATAAATAGATGCTGGTTGCATACCATTTGCCCAATGCAATAATGCTAAGCGCATATCGCTCAACGAAATGCTAACCGCTCCCAATGCGATAGATGCTAGTAAAACAATTACTAGCACTATCCCTAAAAAGGGAAAAGTATATTTATTTTTTAATGGCATTTGCAGTAGGATGTATTAAGCTCATTAATTTTAAAATATTCTCACCAGTTCTTGGTCCAAAATAAACAAGATCATGTTCTTCAAAACGATAGATCCGATTATTTTTTGCAGCATTGGTCAATGCCACACCAGGAATAGTTTTAAATTTTTCTGCCGACCCCATTTTATCAAATCCATAATCAGTGGCAATGATAATATCTGGATTAGCTAATGCCACTGATTCAGCACTGATCTGACGCGCACCTTTGGCATCATAATTGGCTGACTTACCTCCAGCATAAGAAATCATTTTATCTGCTGCTCCTTTTCGCCCACTCATCACAAAATAGACATTGTTTGCTTGCCCATAATGAATGATCATGACCGATGGAGAGTCCTTAATATTTTTTTGCGCATCAGCTACTTTTTGCATGTCTTGATCAAATTTTTTATTGATCGAATCTGCTTGCTTTTCGGCACCGAAATATTTACCCAATTCGCTTAATAATAATTTGGCACTGTCCAGGGTATTTGCTCCTCCGAATGCCTTGATGTTGAAACCAACTTTTTCTAATTGCGGTAAAACAGCAGCCGGACCGATATCGTTACTATGTATCACAATATCTGGTTTCATGGAAATGATTCCCTCTGCATTTAATGCACGATGGTAACCAACTGTAGGTAATAGTTTAGCACTATCAGGATAAGAACTTGTAAGATCACAGGCAACAATATCATGACCCTTGCCTAATGCAAATAGCAATTCAGTTAAATGCTTTGAAACAGAAACGATTCGAATATCTTTCTTTGTATCTAACTCTTTTTTATTAAAACGCCCACAACTTCCCAATGAAATGGCAACTACCAGTAAGATCAATAATTTTTTCATATCAAATATTTTAAGCCTGAAAAGCTATATTTAAAAACTATACTTCAAATTAATTCCACCAAAATAATTAACCTTATTCGGTGCTGGCAAATAGGCATCTGGCAATTGATTTACAAAAACCATATACGCATATTGCGTTCCAGTAATATTGGTTGCACCGATGAACAGATCAAAACTAAGTTTTGATGAAAATTTATTTTGAAAGCCCAATTTAGCATTCAACAAATTGTAGCTAGTAGTATTATTCAAGCCATCTGAGCTAATTGGCATTGCGTCTTTATATGAATAAGTTAGATTCGCATACAATCCATTTTTACTAATTATATCGGCTCCCATATTTGTAGTTAATGGAGCAACTCCAGCAACAGCTTTCCCATCGTAATTTGCAATTACTGCACTGAGGCGATTTGTACTCAAAGTTTGAAAACTATACCCTACATATTTGAAATTACTATACGCAAGGTTTGCGAATGGCTTGATTGCACTAATAAATCCAGTTGCAGATTCGTAAGCATTGTACTTAAGTGATAATTCTATCCCCTTATCATCTTGCTTCCCGCTATTTGCGATATATGAATAAGCGGTGGTGGTTGTTGAACCGTTCAAAGGAACAGCTATAGCTGTCATTTTATCAGAGAATTGCGAACTGAAAATAGCCAATTGATAAGCAAGCTTTTCATTTGCAATAACACCCTTTGTTCCGATCTCAAATTGATTTCCAACTTCAGGTTTTAGGTCTGTATTTAGTTTGCCTGTAGCCGGTATGAAGAAATACGAACTTACCGGAGCCTTATATCCTTTGCTATATGCGGCATAAACCGAAATAGATTTATTAATTACTTTATTGATTGCCATATGTGGAGAAAACAGTCCATTATAGCTAGTTGCAAATTTGGTTGGATTTGTATTCGCAGCTACATAAAATTTATCATTCAAATCAATGCGCATATTACTATACCCAATCCCTGCCGTGATGGAAAGGTCTTTAGCCATTTGCAAAGTCCATTCTGTAAACAGTGATGAAGTGGAGCTAATGGTTGACTGATTACTTTTCATTGCGCCAATATTCCAATAAGCAGTAGCGGAACTTGGATTTGCCACCATATTATATCCGATGGTCTGTGCATATTGTTGCTGCATTTCTATACCTGTAATACCATTTAAACTTAGTCCCTCTTTTAAATTGAACTTAGTATCCAATGTGCTTCGAAATCCATAATTGATCGGATTCTTATCGGTCCATCCCCCAGCAGAACTTGCATTATTACTAGCACCAGAAGCAAAGATTGAAGTGTTATTGGAAAGATGATCGTTGAAATTATATGTCTGTCCAAGTCCCCCTCTAAAACTAATTATTTCTGAATGTCCATTTCTTTTAATGTACTCTGGATTACCACTATAATCAAAACTATTATACTGCGCAATAGTCAACTCTCCCCCACGTTCATCATAACTATTACTATATCCAAAATAAGCAGTAATATTTTGTTTTTCGGAAGGCTCAAAGTCCGCAGCTACATTTACAAAATCCTTATGGGATGCAGTATGAACCATATATCCATCAGAATTTTGTTTGCCATAATTCAACATAATAGAACTGTGTTCATTTGAGGTTAAAAAATGTGTCGTAAATCTTTTCAATCCATTTGAACCAAATTGAATATCCTGACCAATACTTGTTTTATTTTTCTCAGATTTCAATGTTGTTAAGTTAACAACTCCCGCAATGGCCAATCCATAAAGGGTTCCAGACGGTCCCTTTATGATTTCTACATTTCCGATAGATGCAAAATCTATGTCGTCCATTACCGTAATACCCTCTGCATCTGTAATAGGAATTCCATTTAAGTAAACTTTGGAACCTTGCCCATCAAAATTGCTATTAAGTCCATTTGTACCGCGAACCCCATTGCCATAACCACGAATATTGAATTGTTGTCCCGATGAAACAGCTCTGCGTTGCATCGTTACACCGGGTACATTTGAATTAATTGCATCATCTAAATACAAACCCGTATTTCTTTTCAACTCCATGCTCGTTAATTTAGCAATCGAAATAGGTTGATACAAGGTTGATATATTGGGGTTTGAGGTGGCAGTGATCTCAACATTTTCCAGCTGCTGATGGGTTGGAACTAGTGAGAAATCAAGCACTGAATTACAATCGATAACCGTTTTTTGTGCAGATGCATATCCGATATACGAAACAGTAACTATTGCTTTTCCATTACAATCCACACTGAAATTTCCCAAACTATCTGAGACCATAGTTGGTTTACCTGCAACTTTTATAGAAGCACCTGCTAAAGGCGATTTTGTTTTCGAATCCAGAATCTTACCCTTGATGAAATTCTGCGCGTTCGCTGATAGTGCTATAACAGATAGCACCAATACTAAAGACATCTTCATTGTATTACTTTAATTATGAAATAAAAGGAAAGCGGCTAGGATAGCCTAGAATAGTAAGTATCAGCACCGAGGAGGGGGCGACTGAATAGCTAAAAACGAGTAAGATAAAGTAGCTGAAAAAGAATGATTAGGAAGATTATTTCTTTTAATTTCTAAATTATAATTGTCTTGTTTTTGAAGGTAAAAAACAGAAAAAAACTTAACACTATTCTGATTAGATCTTGAAGAATTGTTCTTATTTAATTTATGTATCTCATTCAAATGGTTCTCCAATTGGTTCTCATTAGCATCCTTTAAACAAACAATTTCAAGCTTCCCCGCTTTTTTTTCGACACTAACTACATCATATAAATCTTGACGATACCTAAACTCTTCATTTTCTGTTTCCCAGGTGAAATCGGGATCGGTGATCTTGTTCTGATCTACTGTAAATACTAGTAGATTCCCAAATTTAGAAGAATGATTTTCCTTTAAATAGGCTTTCATTTCGGTTTTAAGGCCTTGCTGATAATAGATATACAATAAATGGTATCCACCAATGTAGACCAATAAACAGAATAATAATATGAAACTGACAGTTTTTCTCACAAGTATATAGGCAAAATAAAACAAAATCAAGTAAACCTACACACATAATTGATGAGCGTTTACAAACCATTCATTTCATCGAGCCTAGGCCTTAATCTTTGTTTACTCTTATTAAATATTTTTTGTCCATTTTCTTGGCCTTGCCTCAACGCTTTCTGACGTTCTTCAGGCATATGAATCGTGTCTTTGCAATCCTGAGAACAACAGCCATCCATTTTTTCAGCACATTCCTTACACTGAATAAATAAGAGGTGACAACCATCATTTAAACAGTTGGTATGGGTATCGCAGGGCTGACCACATTGGTGGCATTTTGCAATGATGTCTTCAGTTATCCGCTCCCCTAATCGATTATCAAATACAAAATTCTTTCCTATGAATTTTGTATCCAATTCCATTTCTTTTGCCTGACGCGCATAATTGATGATTCCTCCCTCTAAATGGAATACATTTTTAAACCCTTTATGCAACATATACGCACTGGCTTTTTCACATCGAATTCCGCCAGTACAATACATAATAATATTTTTTTCTTCCTTACCCTTCATCATATCCACAGCCATCGGTAATTGATCTCTAAAAGTATCTGATGGCACTTCAATGGCATTCTCAAAATGACCTACTTCGTATTCATAATGATTCCGCATATCAATCACAATAGTATCATGCTGCTTTAACAGATTATTCATCTGTGAAGCATTTACATATTTGCCTTTGTTTTCCATGCTAAATGATGGGTCATCAATACCATCTGCAACAATTTTTTCACGCACTTTTATTTTTAAAACCCAAAAACTTTTTCCGTCATCATCTACAGCTATATTCAATCTCAACCCATTTAAAGATTCAATTGAATAAAGAAAAGATTTAAATGTTTCAAAGTTAGTAGATGGTATACTTATCTGCGCGTTGATTCCTTCTTTTGCAATATAGATACGACCAAATACTTTTAACCCATTGAGTTGTTTGTAGAGGAAGTCTCTAAATTCTTGTGGATTCTGAATGTGGAAATAGGCATAGAAACTAATGGTGGTGCGATGATCTTTCTCCTGCATCAGGAGTTGTTTCAATTCTTCGTTTGAAACACGATTGTGTAATACGGACATGCGCTTCAATTTTAGACATCCTTTCTTAAGAATGTTCCATGATCAATAATAGGAGCTACTTGCAGGGTAGCCAAAATTTCTGAACAAAGATACCAATTTATTAAAATCTAAGAAAAACACAATTTACCTACGCCCATTTGTAATAATTGGCACCGAAAGCCTAAACCCACTTGGCCTTCCCCCATTTTGTTCAAACCCTTGCACGAAATCAAATCGGAAGATCTTAAAAATGTTTTCAATCCCAAAATACGCTTCGTAATAATGGGTATTGGGCTGTATGTATAATGCAGAGCCTCCAGTTACAAAAAATAAATTGAGGCTTCTAAAACCTGGGATTTTATTTGAGATCAACCCATTTAAATGATATTCGATATGCGCACTAACATTCAGTTTGGAGGTATTACTATATTGATAATAAGAAGGCAATTGAAAGCTACTTAGATAGGGTGTAGCCAGAATGATTTGGTTTCCTTGCACATGCTGGTAATCAGGTATAAATACTTTATCAGTATTTAAGAATCCACCAACACCGAACGCATAATTGAGCTTGCCCCCCAATTTCATATTTAAATTATCAGTAATTCCGAAATGCCATTTTGAGTAGGAAACATCACTTCCAAATAATCCATTAAGGCCCTGCGTAAAAGAAGCTCTGAAAGTTGGAAATTTAGAGCCAATACTAATTTTTTGATCTGGCAGCTCGATATAATTAGATCCTGGTTTCCAAGTTGCATGTATTGTTAATATGCTTGCTTTGTTAGCAACCATATTGGTCTGTGTAATTTCTGTTGGATAGTTCGGTGTGAAACTTCGATTGGGATAATCTTTCCAACTGGTCATATCAGCCAAATTCTCTAAGGGCTTTCTATTTTGAAACTGAAATTCGGCTCCTACCGTAAATCCATTTCCAATACCAGTATTGTAGGCTATTTTGAAAAAGTCTGCTTCATATATTTTCAGGTAGTTATACTCTTGCCTCAAGGTTGTGAGCGTATTAAGTATGGGCAAAATGGGTGGATCGTTATTGAATTGGAACACTTTAGCACCACCTGAAATAGAGAATGACTTTAAATACTTTTTCCCATAATTGTAATTAATAGAAAGGCTAGGATTGAAATGTTCATTTGCCAATCCATAACGGATATCAGGAATGATTGAAAGCGAATTTCTTCCTATAAAATTTTTGGTATAGGAAGGTGCAAAATCTATCACTCCACCTTCAACTGTATTATAGAAAAAACTTGTTAGCACTGGAGGAAAGTTATAATAGGTTTTTTTCTTCTGCACACTGATCGAATTACCAGTTACCAAAAAGCCCATCAGTGTAAACTTATTTCTTCGCTTATCCAATGAATCTAGATAATGAGGATTCTTTCTTTCTTCTTCTAAACTATCTAATTTCCGATACGTTTTTTTCTCTTCTATGACTAATGGGATTGGCCGAATACTATCCCAATATGCCATCGTCTTCTTATTGGCACTATCTTCAAATTTTAAAATTGTATGATCGAAGAATTTCTTTTTGAATGAGGGATTTAAGTTGAATTTATCATACACCTGCAAAAAGTTGCCCCAAAAATCAAAGCCAAAAATCTTTCCAGAAGGGTACAATACTTGGCTTTTAATAACCCACACATTGCGTGATGCTGGAACATACAATTGTTCTAATACTAAAGTATCAATCAATTGCATGGCTTGTTCTTTCAGCAGTTTTAATTGAACACTTTGTATACGCCATTCATCTTCCACTATATTGATGTAACCTGAAAAAGCAGGTTCATATTTTCTTTTGGGTATGACTTTAATCCTACTAACTTCTCTTCCATTTTCAAAGAAAGTTCCTTCAAATTTATATTTATAGAAATAAAGTGCGTTGTTGGCAATGGGAGAAACAAATCCACGTGGATTCAATCCCCTTCCAAAAGATACATTGTTCTCGTATAAAGAAATAATTTGGGGATTAGCAAAACCGAAGCCATCACTTTGCCCACCCACTTTAGAGGAGATTACCTCTATTTTTTTTGAACTAGGTTCTTCAACTGAATAATTAACGATCGACTCAGAAAGAAAAATGGATTTGCGTTTGCTGGTATCCCCATCTTCAAAGTCAACCGCTTTACCCATAAATTTCTTAGGATAATCTCGCAACTGCAATTGTCCCTTTAAATACACTTCACATTGAAATTTTTTAATTTCTTTTAGGTGTTCCTCCCTCTTTTCAATTGCTTTGCGAATGATGGCATAAGCTGGGTCTTCTCCCCCAGAT
>SESF01007559.1_pt1 | contig 14692 bp, 9 predicted proteins | sample 3171521 | NCBI WGS metagenome assembly SESF01 (sample SAMN10866945, study PRJNA518727) | freshwater metagenome | biome: subpolar coniferous forest; feature: holomictic lake; material: water; isolation source: holomictic Lake 227, 6 m and 8 m depth | place: Canada: near Kenora, Ontario | collected...
TTCTAGGTAAGGAATTGCTATTTTACTTCTATTTATGAAGGGAAAGTAAGCATTATGATTGCCAAGTTATCCTCAAAAGAACAAATCACTATTCCCGTTGCCATCCGAGAGCTTTTAGGTGTCAAAACTGGAGATTCCATTGATTTTGTTTTTACAAAGAATGCAACCATAGAGATGATTCCAACGCATACCCATGTCCAGACCCTTCGTGGACTTGTGCCTAAGCCCAAGCGTCCAGTGACGCTTTCGGAAATGGATGCAGCTATTGCAATGGGGGCGAAAGATGATTGGCTTAGATTAACCTTTGACCATAAAGCGGTAACATCTCCTTATTTTAAGTTAGCAAAATAAAAACGTAAACTGAAAGGACATGACACATGAAGCATACACACACATTCAGCCGCAGAAATTTTATAGGCGGAACAGTCGCGGCAACCGCAATGGGGACTTTATTTGAAACGAGTGTTGTGCAGGCACAACAGGCCGTACCTGTGATACCACCAAAACAATATGAGCGAAAAATCAAGGTCGGTATCGTTGGCGGAGGTCATCGCGGAAACCTTATTAGTGGTTTCATGAAAAAGCACGGGGGGTATCAGATTGCTGCTGTTTGCGATTATTTCCCTGAGGTTGTCAAAGCGATGGGCGAAAAATTCGGTGTGCCAGAAAACTTTAGATTTTCAGGACTTAAAGGTTATAAGCGGATGATCGAAAGTGGTGCCATTGAAGCGATGTGTGTCTTGGATGTTCCCTATTTTTATCCTGAGCAGGTTTCGGATGCTGTGGATGCAGGTATCCATGTGTATCTTGCCAAACCCATCGCTGTCGATGTTCCTGGAACCATGCTGATCGGCAAGAAGGCTAAAGAGGCGACACAGAAAAACGTTTGCGTGCTGGTTGATTATCAGCTTCCACTTGATCCTGCAAATGCGGAAATTATTAAGCGTATCAAAGAAGGCGGATTAGGGAAGTTGGCGCACATGAGTTCCACTGGAAAGACAGGGGCATGGAATGATCCAGAAAAGGGCAAGGACATTTCCAGCCGTTTTCGTCATGGAGTTTGGCTGTCGGATATCGCGCTGAGTGGCGATACGATCGTCTCGTACGACATACACATCATTGACGGAATCATGGCTGCACTCGGCAAGGCGCCGGTTGCTGCATACGGGAAGTCGCGCATTGTACGTCCCAATCCACATGGCGATCGCGTTGACACAAGCCAGACGATCTTTGAGTTTGATGATGGCGCGACGTGGATGCACATCACGCAATCCATGAACAATAATGCGAGTTATTCCGATCTCACGTCGAGCTTCTACGGCGATAAGGCCAGTGCCTATATCTCTTATTTTGGTTTGGGAAAGGTGTTTGTTCGCGGGGGTGATAAACATCACGTCGCGGAAGTTAGTAAAGGCATCTATAACGAAGGCGCCACTGCGAATGTTGCTCAGTTCTACGCAAATATCGTGGAAAAGAAGTTTGGAAATGATACGGTGCCACGTGCTATTCTTGGCCACCTGACCTGTATTCTTGGACGCGAAGCGTCTGCTCGTGGGTGTCGTTTGACCCTGGATGAACTGATGAAGGAAAACAAAAAATTGATGGTTGACTTGACGGGGTTAACGGTCTAAGCGGTGGAACCCCATGATTATCAGAATAGGAAAGGCAGGTCATAAATGAAGATCGGAGTCAATCTGCTCTTATATGCGACCAACATCACCAAAGATCATCTCCAACTTTTGAAGGCTATGAAAGAGGCGGGTGCGGATGGAGTCGAGATCCCTACGATGGAGGGGAAGGTCTCCGACTATGTTGAGCTGGGGAACATACTCGATGACCTCGGTCTTGAGCGGACATCCTCCATGGCGTTTGTGACACCCGAGCAAAATCCTGTGAGTGATTGTGCCAAGCAACGGCAGGGGGCCGTTGACCATCTGAACTGGCTTATCGATTGTGCGCATGCTATGGGCTCCACCGTGATGTGCGGACCTATGTTCCAGACGATCGGGCAATTCACGGGAAACGGTCTCACAGAGGTCGAATTTGCCCGGGCGGCAGAGGTTCTTCTGCAGGTCGCGGACAAGGCGAAGTCAGCCGGCATCACCCTTGCACTGGAGCCGCTGAATCGCTTTGAATGCTATCTGCTCAATACGCTCAAGGATGCAGCCGCGTTTACACGTCGGGTGAATCATCCGGCGGTCGGTGTCTTATTCGACACCTTCCATGCGAATATCGAAGAGAAGAACATGGCTACTGCCATTCGTGAACACGGTAGGGGTGTCATCCGCCACGTGCATTGCAGTGCCAATGACAGAGGTATTCCTGGCGAAGATCATATCCCGTGGCAGGGCGTCTTCTCTGCCTTGCATGAGATCGGTTATGATGGCTGGTATGTGCTGGAAGCTTTTGGTCGATCATTACCCGGCCTTGCGGCCGCCACGAAAATCTGGCGCGATATGTTTGATGACCCGCTGGACGTAGCTCGCAAAGGAATACCGTTCGTGAGGAAGATGATGGCTGAGCGGATAGAGTTCAGAGTTAAATGAGAAGGAATAATGGAATGGTGGAATTCTGGAATATTGGAAGAAAACAACCTGGGGAGGGACGAGCGTCTGCTCGTCCTAGGCACGCAGACGCGTGCCCCTCCCAGAGCCGGAATTCCGTCTCCCCCATCATTCCAACATTCCCATATTCCAACATGCCAGTTGAAGTCGCAGGCAAGTCTTATTCTTTTTCATCAACGGTTTCGTCGCGCTGATAGATGGGCAGTTGCCGGTAAGGGACTGTAAAGGCGAGCACACAGAGTGCTGTTCCGTAAACTTTACTTCCTTCTTCGCCCTTTTGCCAGGCGCCATCTGATCCTTGCAGGGGAATAAATGTGTCATACATCCACGTGGAGAAGGTCTTCCAGCTTTCACCGCCAATCTGAAAGAGCCCTTGCGACGTATAATACATGCCATAAAAACAACGTTGATCTTTGGAGAGATCCTGATAATTCTTCATCAAGTATTTGGCGGCTTTGAGCGAGGCAGGGTCGTGATGCTTTCCGCAAAGTTCAAGGCAGAGTATGCCAGCGCCTGTCAGGGTTAGTGTATGGCCGTCTGGTCCCATATATCCAAACTTGCCCTCTTCCTTGTGGCTGTGTCGTTTCACAAATGTCACTGCGGCCGCAATGGCTTCTGGCGGTACGGGACCGCCATTTAAGCGGCTGGAACGCAGGGCCATCAACGCCCAGCCACTACAGGACATATCGCTATCCGTTGCATGGGGAGTATATCGCCAGCCCCCTTGATGATTCTCTTGTTTCTTCATGGCCTGTGCATCGAGTATCAATTTGACGGCTTTAGGAAGGAGGTCGTCTATTTTTTTCTGCCGTTCCGTGTCAACCATGCCAGACACTTCTGAAATGAAAAGCGTCGCAATGCTATGCGCATACATTTTGCCTTGGTTCTTCTCGCCGAAGTAGGTCTCTTTGTTCGCGCAGGAGAGCACATAATCCAAGGCGCGATTAATCGTCTCTCCGTAATGGCCTTCTCCAGGAACATTCCCTTTGGCAAGGAAGGCCATCCCAACCAGTGCTGGGATCGCGGCGGTTTCACCATATTGTTGTTCGAAACTTCCATCCAACCGCTGATTTTTTGAAAGATAATCGAGCGCACGATCAATCGAACGGTCAATCTGTTCATTCTTGACCGGATCATCACTGGGTTGCTGCGCTTGCGAGGAAAGGAATGGAACGACGAGGATGAAGCCTAGCGCTAGCGAGAAGGGGATATGCGAAAGCCGCCTAAAGGCGGAACTCCGAACGCGATGACAGATCTCCTTAGCATCGTTGTACAGGCGAGGACGCCTATACGCCCAGGCTTTGCAACGAAACGCAGATGCTCCCGGCAGGACGCAAGGACGCAAGAGGCCATCTGGCAATAAGGCAATAACGAAGTTCATTGACCAGCCTCCTTTGAAAGTGCCTGAAAGTAGAGGCGTACAAGGTCACGGTATTCTGGGGAAATACGACGTAAAGCATCATCCATCGCTTGCGACTTGGCTTCGCCTTTCAGTTTGAACCATTCCATGTCAGGCAGTTTGCCACGTAAGGCCTCGGGCATCTTTGTAGCGTCTTCGGGGGGTACAGGCGTGGGCTGGGATTGATCGCCAGGTTGTTGGCTTATACCTTGCTTGGGTTCGGTCTTGTCCTTTGCGCCTTCTGCGGCTCGGCTCGGTAGAAACGCGGTTGGTACGTTTAGTTCTGCGGCAACCTGATCAACCATTTGTCGCATCTGCTCGGCTGCGTCATCCGCATGTTTTTCAGCAGCTTGCATTCCTGCTTTAGACGATTGAGCGGGTTGCTTTTCATTCGGATTCTGCTGGGCACGATTTTCTTGTTCCTTGGATTGCCGTGACTGCTCGGCCTCACGGACAGCTTCATTCATGGATGTTTCCGGGTTACTGGCTTGTGGCAGCGCTTCAGCGACGGCTGCCCGTTTTTCTTGCGCGGCTGTTTCTGCATCCATCTTTTCCAGCAACTGGCTTGCCTGGCGTGCGGCTTGCTCAAGTGACGCGGTGGACCTCTCGAGTGCACGCTGGGCATCTTCTTGCCGACGGACACTCTCCCGTGGATTGGTCGGCTGTTGTTCCATGCTTTGCGCAGCCTCTTGTCCATGCTGTTGCGCTTGTGTGAGTTCCTGTTGCGCCTGTTGCATGGGATTGGTGAGTTCGCCAGGTTGATTTAATCGCTGAAGTTCTTGTTTAAGAAACTCTGTTTTGCGCTCCATGGTATGCGCGTTTTGGGCGACTTCGCGTTGCTGCTGAATGGCTTCACGATTTTCCGTCCGCAACTTATGTGCATCGGGCTTCTCTTGTTTGTTTTCGTATTGTTGAGCGCGTTCTTTCTGCGTTTCCGAAAGCGCATCTTGATTTTCACTCAGTTGACGAGACTCTTCAGCGAGAGCTTTGAGGGTGTCGCGCGCTTTTTCGAGGCGTGCGTGAAGGGGCTTTTTCGCGTGGGCTTCGCGCGCGTTTTCTCTCGCTCTGTTTTTGTCCGGTGGCTGTGCTTCGGGGAGTTGTGAGCGTTCTTGGTTAAAGCGATTACGAATGTCCTCTTGCTTCTGCTTCCAGTTGTTCATCTCTGAAGAGGTATCTGCCTTCGGTGCATCTTTTGCAAGCATCTCTTCACGTGTAGCCAGTTCGTCGATCGCCGCAAGTTTGTCGAGCTTTTGGGCGAAGGCTTCTGCTTCGCGCTTCATTTTCTCGGCACTCTTAACGGCATCCTCAAGTTTCTTTTCGAGGGATCGAACCTGCGGCGACTGTTGTTGTTTCGAGGCTTGCTGAGCCTGTTCGGCCGTCTTACGGGCATCCTGGATCTGTTTTTTGTTGAGATTTTCAAGCTTGTCCGCTAATGGCTTAAGCGCGGAATCTTTGTTTTCGGCAATCGCGTCCTCAACCTTTTGTTCGACTTCAGCTAACTCATTACGGACGGTATCGAGTTTTTGCTGGTCTTGCGGATTTAATTCCTGTTTGTTGTCGAGCTTTTGGCGCAATTCTTCTGCCTGGCGTTCATTTTTCTTGAGCTGTTCGGTAAGATCCTGAACGGACTGCTTGACCTTTTCAATTTGTTCCTTGTAGTTTTGTGCTTCTAATGTGCGTGTTCCGTCATCGAACTCAATGGTGAGCGTATGGCTCTTAGCAACCTGTGGACCCCCGAAGGGTTCAGAGCGTAGATCACTTACAGAAAGCTGAAGCCTGATTTTTCGAGAGGATGCCCATTGTTCGTCTTTCAAATCGACGGTCTGGAGTCCTCTCCATGTTTCCGCGTCAATCGCTTGTAATTTGTGCAGGGGAAGGTGTTGTGAAAAAGCTTGGTCGTTGCCGGCTATGTTCAGCGTTGCGTTCGTGATGCCAAAATCATCTGTGATTTGATAGGCGAGTGATATATAACCGCGTTTCGCTATGCGGATGGTTTGTTTCGTGGGCTGTGTGAAAACAATGGTGGGCGGGCGATCGACCATGGCGCGTAGCGGATAAAATGTGGGTAGATTTGTGAATCCATACTGATCTTTTAACATAATGCCCCAGGAGGGACCGGAGTCTTTGGTGATTTGAAATTCTTTTGTTAGGCGGGTCTGCTTTGAAGGGATTATGGCTGAATCAGCGGGAGGCACGATAAAGATGCCCGTGATATCGGCTGGACGGTTGATTTTGGTTTCAATTTTTATGTGGGTGCCGATGAGTGCTGCAATTTCGCCAAATTCATTGGTCTGAACACGCCCAAGTTTTCCTGTGTATTTTGGATAGGTATAGGTCACCTGTTGAATCGTTGCGGCGGGACGTTCGACCGCAAGGACGGTGTAATAACGCGTCAGTGCATAGCCACAGGTCACGCGGTATTGGAAGGATTCTCCAACAGCAGGGAAAAGTTGACGGAAGTGACGATTGTTGTTGGAAGATGTTTCCAGTGTTGTAAGCAGGCGCATACGCTCTGGCGTGTCGCTCGACCAGAAGCTATTTAATGGCTTTTTCCGTAAATACGCCTGACCCTGAAGCACGTTTTTGATGGAGGCATCCACTTCTAAAGGATCCCCAATGAGCATGGTTACATGACCAGGCTTGACATGTAAATGGCTGGCAAACAAATTGTCGAGCGTGGCAAAGGGTACTAGTGCGCGTAAGCAAAGCAGGCTGAGCTGGGTCGGCCAGACCGTGAAGAGCAGGACGACGGTAGCAGTTGCAATGCCTGCAACGACTAGCTTTGGCCTGATGGTACGGCCTGTGAATTCACGTTTCGGCGAGACGGTACGGGCATCGGCTTCGGCGGCCTCGGTGATCAGCGAAACAAGTTGCACAGAACCGCGTTCGCGCGTTTCGGACATGGAGAGCAATTCAACAACAGTCGAAAGGCGTTCTTCGAGTTCAGGATGATGCTGTTCAATGAGCGCTGCGATTCGTGCAGGGGAATAGGGCTGGAGTAGGGGACGCACGAGTTGGCGCATCGCGACCCATAGAACAGCGGATAAGCCGATGAGCGACAATCCCAAGCGCAGAAGTTGGCTGTAAATAATGAAGGATGCGTCAATAGCGATAATGGCCAGTAACGCGATGAGCGTCGTCGCTGTCACAGCGAGAAGTCCGCGTAAGAGTAAAATACGCTTGATGCGCCGGGTCACTCTTTGCAGGGTTGCAGAGAGTTCCGGTGGCAATTGATCGAGATGCACTGCTTGTACGTTGTTTGCCATAAGATAATCGTGTTTAAGCTAAGCCGCCTTTTTTTCGGAGCAGCCATTCGACTGAGAGAAGAAGCGCCATCGCGAGGAACAACCACCAGGAATCCCAGAGGTTACGTTCAATACGTTCTTTCACAATGCGGTTGCCTTCTCCAAAGGATTCGAATAGCGTTTGCATATCCCCGGGGGTAACCGCTTTTCCGCCCGATAATTGCGCCAATTGAGCAGGAGTAGTCATGTTTGCTGTCACTGAAATTAATTCGGTTGGACGATGTGACGTAATCACCGAGAAACGTGTTTCCAAGGGTTCAGGATACAGCGCACCTAGTTTGTCTTTGGCCTCGGGGCAGTGTAACTTGAGCGCATAACTCCCGATTTCGTTGAGTGGATCTATACTGCCTTCATACATGCCATTTGAATCTTTTCGATAACTGAGCGCAATTCGTCGGATCTCTTTTCCGTCTTTCGAGAGAATGGCTTCTGCTTGCGCTTGTGTAATTGGCGCATATTCTTTTGTTGTCAGTCGAACCATGACACGTACAGGTTCAAGGGGCGTGTAATTCAGACGGTCAGTGCCGATACGCGCAAATGTGTTGCCGGCGCGTAATTTTTCGCCTGTGCCCCAGCGCATGATTTGTCCCCAAAAGCGGTGATGCAACGTGTCGCCGATTCGGTATCGCAAGCGCCATGTGCGGTCGGTCATCAACATCACTATTTTTCCTTGTCCTAGATGTTGTGATACGATGAGGGCATTACGTGCTTCGTGTTTACGCACTTCTGCAAGTCGGCGGACTGCCTCTTCCGGATCATTTTCAACTGCGCTGACTGCGCGGCGAGCAGCTTGAACAGAGTCTTTGCTTTCATCTGTGGCTGCGGCATACGCGAGTACTTCAGCCCCAGGTTTGATATCGTGTAACCCGATACGCCAGTTCAAAGAGGGCAGTTCATTCCAGATTTGTTCACTTTCCGCTGAGCTGGAGGACATGCGCATGAGTTCATGGGAACGGCCTGCTCCCGTCAGCTTGATCCTGAATTGCGATTCGCCTTCTTTCCGCCAGTCGGTGGTATCAGGCTTATAGACAATAGGAAGTAAATCTTGGACAGCCTTACTGTTAATTCTGTAAGGCATGTGATCCGGACCTGAGATCACAACAAGGAGAGCCCCTCGTTCTTCGACACAATAGCGGATGTGGCTGACGACTTCGGGGGTCAGCACGTCATCACCGACATCACCTAGGATGATGACATCAAACATGCGCCAGTCGTCACGCGTTAAAGGTAACGAGCCAGCCTCGGCTTCACCGAATTTACGCGCTGCCGAAGCAGGCGGTAAGTGGCCAGTCGTGAGCCCGTCAATGAGGTCTGGCTTCATCAATACAAATTGCAGGTGTACGGACTTATCTCGCCCATAGAAAAGATTTCTTAAATAACGATATTCCCAGCGTGGTTGATTATCGATGAGGAGTACGTTTGTCCGGTCATCGGTCACATAAACATCAGAGGACCATTGGTTGTTCTCTTTCAGGGTCTCGCCTTCCATGGGGTCGATGGCAATACGGTAGCGGCGTAACCCTTGTTCTTTTGGGAGATCTGTGAAGCGGAATTCATGGGTCCAGTTTTCAGAGGATTCCACGCGCGCGGAATCCTCCGCAATCTGTTGGTCTCCGCAGAAAAGCCTAATTTTCGCATCACGTCCTTTTGCGGCATCAGCCCGTACGGTCACCGTCATACGCACACGGTCACCTAAAAAAACAGTTTCTGCGATATGAACATCGGCAATGGATAAATCAAAGGGAGGCATGGTTCCGCCAATGACCACCGAAGAGATGGGGATTCCGGCTTTGGCCAGACGCCGAGTCGTTGCGGCAACGCCTGCTTCGCCGGTATGCCGTCCGTCTGTCAGGAACAATAGCCCCGCTAATTCTTCGGAGGGCAGAAGTTCTGTGACCTCTTCCATGGCACGCGTCATGTCCGTAACGGAACGGAAGGCTGCTTCGCGGGCATCTACGGTTTCACCTTTGAGTGGAGGCGTGTTTGTTGCAAAGGCTTGAACATCGGCAACCGATTGCACTCCGTTTCCGAAGCGGAAAAGATCAACGTCGTAGCGTTTACGCAAGCCTTGAATCAGCGCATTGTTCTTGGAGGTTGGACTTCCAAACATTAATTGACGCATTAATGTTGTCCTCGGTACTTCTGTCTGGTTGCGGATTTTATCGCGCACTGCGCTGGTCAGTCCATCCCAGATCGCCACGTTTGTGGTCCGCACGGCACGATTTGTTCGAAAGGATGTATTGGTGATGCCAAGTGCCTGACCCATATCTAATACTTCAGCCAGTCGCCAATAGGTATCCACGATTTTCATGGAGGCGGATTCATCCGCAAGTACGGCTACGCGCCGTCGGACTTGGCGTGTTCGCTCTGAAACATAAACGGGCTGCAGGAGCATGAAAATCGCAATCGCAATGGCGGTTAAGCGGCAAAAAATCAAAGCTTTGGAGAGGCGCGATGAGATCACATGGCCTTCGTGTCTATAGAGTAGTGCTACACCCTCCATTGCCGATCCACTGACAAGTGCTGCAATCCACAGCGGCCAAGCACCTGCCAGCCAGAAGAAACGTGCTAACAGTTGGAATAGAGACCACGCTGTGGTCACGGCGAGAGGAGTGATCGCGCAAAAAAGGAACAGCGCGTGCAAAGGCTTTTCGCGTTTTGTGAGCAAGCGATGCACAAGAAGCCAGACGATGCCTGCAACAAGCGTCATCACCAAAATGCCTGCTGTCGGCACCATGGACGGCAATACGTCTAGACGAGTGTATGTTGGATCTATGACTGGGTTGGCTTGCATATTACTGATTAGCGGGGGGGCGTTTTTGAGTCGCGCATCTTTGTGAGTTCATCTAAAAAACCGGAAGAGGCGGCTGGCGTGTCTTCATCAAACGCAACATTCTCTTCGATGCCAGTCCGCCGCTGAATGGCAATCCAGCGTGTGAGTGCGATTTCGAAGACAAGGAAGAAGAGTGCAACGTAGGCAAGAATGCGCCAAATTTCTTTGCCAAAGGTTTCACCGATAAGTGCCTTATGGACCTCCTCGGCTTTTGTGGCAATAACGAGATTGATAAAGTTTTTCACGAAGAGGATGTCTTGTTGGCTGAGGGAAGAGAGGTTACTTTCATCAATGGTTGACCGGACACTGAAGGGGATGCATTGCTCTTCGTCCATGATGTTGCTCAGGACCGGCTGCAGGGAGGGTGGCACTTTGGCTGAATAAACACCCGTGACGAGACTTCTCGTAAGACGGAGAGCTATACCTTCGGGGGTTTGAATGAACTGTCCGGGAATAAGATGAGTTCCATGTGCGGTTTCGCTGCCTACGAACGTATAACTCACTTCGGTCGCTTCGCCTATTTCGGTTTTATCTTGTAACGGTTCAAGGGCGACCAATTTTTTTGCTAGTTTTTTCCTTGGTTGCATCGAGACGAATTTGGCTTTATAGGGAACCGCATTCGTTTGATTGAAGGTACCACTGGTCAACAAGAGCGTTGCACTTTCCGTTGGCTTGATGTTGAGGTTGGCCATGGAAGGCGATGCCAGACGATAAACGAGTTCGTGCACGAGCGGCAAGAAGGACCCCCGAGCGGGCAAGGCGGAGACCGTCATGTCAAAGGGGATTGTTGAAAGAATGATAGCTCCGCGACCCAAACGTCGCATCGCCAAGAAGGGGTCACCTTGATCAAATGTGGCAATGGCACGCGAGGATTGGCCTTCGGTGTTCAATAACCAATAACGATCAACGGAGAGGGCCCCTAGGTCACCCCCCGTACGGAACTGGGCGAGGATATCATCATCAAAGGATGCGGCGCGGATGGACGGGCGATTAGTTTCGTTGACTGACACAAATGTTTTCAAGGGGAAAGGTAGTAGCGGTTCATCCTCCAGTGTCCAGGTGTTATAAAATTCCGCTTGTGCGCGTGCGCCAGGGGCGATAAAGAGTCCGCCCCCGTTTTCGACAAAATGCGCAAGCCGGTCTGCGGTATTCGTTGTTAGACTCGACACATTGGCCAGAATGACCACGCTGCAATCTGAAAATGTTTCACGCCGTGCAACGGCGGCGGCATCAATAATAACAGGGTCAACCAAGAATTGACGAAGATCTTTTGCCTTGGTTGGAGTTTGGGGTATAAGGTGTCTTACAGCTTCCGGGCGGAGGGCAAGTGACAAATAAGTCGAACTGCGATCGCGTGCGTTAGCCACGGGGTTCCCATCCACAATAAGAACACGCAAGGTGTCTATAATTTGGGCGATGAGGGTACAGGTATTATCGGCAGACAAATCATCAACGACCTGAAGCTTGGCAATCACTTTTTGTGCGCCTGCACGGGTGAAGCGATGTTTAAAGGTGACGGTGTGGCGCATACCAGGGGCTAGTTGACCTGTTGAGCGATTGGTTAATGTGGTGCCTCCCATCTCTAAGAGGATAGCATCTGGGGTCACAGCCTCTGAGCCTGTATTCTCAACCGTCACACGGATGCCAACGTCGCGGTCGGTCCCGATTAATTCGCGTGTAAAGGCAACATCGGCGATTCCTATGTTACGAATCGATGTTGGCAAGGGTAGGGTACGCCACACGATCTGCGGTTTGGAGGGCAGTTGTGCGATGAGCGTATTAACGACTTTCCATCGATCTGGACGTGTGAGATACCAGCCAGCGGCTTGACCATCACCGACAATGACAATTTGTTTGGACGGATTATTACCCAAGGAAAGCATAACAATCGCGGAGGTGAGCGTAGTCATGATATCCAAGGTTCCTTGGACGGGCTCGACACGATCGAGGATGCTGAAAAGCTCACGTCTGTCAGTGATGGGGATTTGTGTGAGTGACAGAGGTACGGGACCGCCCACGATGAGACCGAAGGCAATGCTCCTGTCAGCTTGTTTAATATAAGCTTCTGCCTCTTTGCGTGCACGGCCGAAGTTGGTCTCAGCGCCTTGCTTCATGTCCATGGAGGAGGAGCCGTCAATGATGATGACGACATCGCGTTGTGCTACGGACCCGAACCGAGAAAGATTTAATTGGCGTTCTAGAGCGATTGATGTGGCGACAAGGCCAGCGAGTACAAGGGATGTGGTGAAGAGGATTCGACGCCACTTGGGATAACGCCACATAGCAAAGCTGACGCCAAAAAGGGTGACCGCCAGCAACATCATCGGCAACACGACAATCCAGGGCACACGTGAGCCCGCTTGGATGAAGGGACGTGCAATGGCAAAAGATAATAGTGCAAGTAAGAGACAACGGGTCGCGAGCAGAAGGATGTCTTCAATGAGCATACGCCTGCGACGACTGATCATAGAGTCCATCAAGAAGATAAAGGCACCCCACTCGATACGCTTTGCAGACTTACGATTGAAAAGATGAATGAGCACCGGCACGGCGATTGCTCCGAGTCCCAACAACATCCATGGCGCAAAAAACTCCATAGTTACCTTTTCCTCCTCGCAAGGTAATCCGCCAGCGCACGGTCAAAGGGCTTCTTGGTGGAGAGAGGAAGATAGTCCGCTCTAATTTCACCGCACCCCGCAGATATGTCCGAGAGGAATCGACGTACACGGTCAAGGTAACTGGCACGGATCGTTTTGGGGTCAACCTCGAGTTGACGCACAGATTCAAGGTCTTTAAATTCGGTGAACGAATCAAACGGAAAGTGGAGTTCTTCTTCCGCCATGATGTGCATGACAATGACTTCATGACGGCGATAACGAAAATGGTGGAGCGCTTTTAACAGGGTCTCTGTGTTATCAAAGAGATCACTTAAGATGATAACCAAACCCCGGCGCGGGATACGTTCGGCAATATCATGGAAGATATCCGAAAGTGCTGTCTCGTTCCCTGGCTGCGTAGCATCGATCTGTTCAAGAATGGTCCGCACTTGACTTGCGCGTGACCGCGCGGGGATATAGGAACGGATTTTACTATCAAAGGTAACCATGCCGACTGCATCCTGCTGCCCGATTAAGAGATAGGAGAGGACAGCGGCGATGTATTGCGCATATTCAAGTTTTGAAAGTTTTCGGCCATCCAACTCAGCGGCTTGTTCGCCCCGATACGCCATTGAGCCAGACGCATCCAACAGAATAGTGGCACGTAGATTGGTCTCCTCGATATATTGCTTGATGTAATAGCGGTCTTTACGCGCCAGTACACGCCAGTCGAGGTCACGCAGGTCATCCCCTGGCACGTACTGGCGGTGTTCCGCAAATTCGACGGAGAAACCTTTATGGGGACTCTTGTGGCGTCCAGAGACAAAACCTTCCATGACACTGCGAGCCACCAGCTCAAGCCGTGTCAATGTCGCCGTGGTATGCCCCGGCAACCAGCGCATATAGGCGGGTGCGTTGTCCACCTTAAATATCCAGGTCGACGCGCGGCTTCAGGGTCTGTATCAGCGACTTCACAATTTCGTCGCTTGTGACACCTGCGGCTTCCGCGTTAAAAGTCGTAATGATACGATGACGCAATACAGCCGGTGCGACGGCTGTGATATCGACCGTCGTTGCGTGTAGGCGTCCATGCAGGATCGCGCGCGCCTTGGCTGCGACAACAAGATTGATCCCCGCGCGTGGACCAGCGCCCCAAGCGACCATCTCTTTAATAAAGCTTGGTGCTTCGGGCTGTTTGGGACGCGAATAGCGTGCGAGGTTACGGGCATATTCAATGACATGGTCTGCAGCGGGTACGCGACGGACCACATCCTGCAAACGCAGGATAGCTGCTGCATCAAGCACCTTTGAGAGCGAGGTTTGCTTAGAGCTGGAGACTTGCCGAATAATAGCAGTTTCTTCGTCGGCACTCGGGTAATCCACAACAATGTTAAACATAAACCGGTCAAGCTGAGCTTCCGGTAACGGGTAGGTTCCCTCTTGTTCAATTGGATTTTGTGTGGCTAACACAAAGAAAGGCTCGGGCAGGGGGGAGGATTCTGTGCCGATCGTTACATGATGTTCCTGCATGGCTTCGAGTAAGGCGGCTTGTGTCTTGGGGGGGGTACGATTGATTTCGTCCGCAAGAACCATGTTTGCAAATACAGGTCCCTTTACAAAACGGAATATCCGTTTGCCCGTGGTGCGATCCTCTTCCAGCACATCGGAGCCCGTGATGTCCGACGGCATCAGGTCAGGCGTGAATTGGATGCGCTTGAAACTGAGGTCCAATACTTGAGCCAACGTGCTGACCAGCAGGGTTTTTGCCAATCCTGGCACCCCTACAAGCAAGGCGTGACCACGACTAAAAATGGCAATGAGCACTTCCTCAACAACCTTTTCCTGCCCGATAATCACGCTGCTTAATTGTTTTTTAATTGTGCTAAAAGCCTGATTCAATTCAGCAATCAACGCCGCATCATCATGCAGGCCATTATTATTATCATTCATTCGTAATCCCCCTTGCTTAGATTTATCTTGGGACAAAGTATATA
>SESF01018039.1_pt1 | contig 14690 bp, 13 predicted proteins | sample 3171521 | NCBI WGS metagenome assembly SESF01 (sample SAMN10866945, study PRJNA518727) | freshwater metagenome | biome: subpolar coniferous forest; feature: holomictic lake; material: water; isolation source: holomictic Lake 227, 6 m and 8 m depth | place: Canada: near Kenora, Ontario | collected...
TGGCATTGCCTTTGCCCAAAAAACCAAAGTTCATCGGAAAGGCGTCGGCCGCCTGCAGCATGCGCTCAATGTTCCACGGCCCCGGTGTGCAGGTGGTGGCAAACGTGCCGGTGGCGGGGCCGGTGCCGCCACCCATCATGGTGGTGACGCCGCTGGCCAGCGCTTCTTCGATCTGCTGCGGGCAAATGAAGTGAATGTGCGAGTCGATGCCGCCCGCCGTGACGATGTTGCCCTCGCAACTGATGACCTCGGTGCCGGGTCCGATGATGATGTCCACGCCCGACTGCACGTCCGGGTTGCCGGCTTTGCCAATGGCCACAATGCGCCCGCCCTTGAGGCCGATGTCGGCTTTGACGATGCCCCAATGGTCCAGAATCAGCGCGTTGGTCATCACGCAATCGACTGCGCCACCGCCTTGCGGGCCGACTCCGCTGCCATCGCGCGTGCGTTGCGACTGCGCCATGCCGTCGCGAATGGTTTTGCCGCCGCCAAACTTGACTTCTTCACCGTAGCCACCCGCGCCCAGCGTGAAATCTTGCTCGACTTCAATCAGCAAATCGGTGTCGGCCAGGCGCACCCGGTCGCCTACGGTGGGGCCAAAAATCTCGGCGTATGCACGTCGTCCAATGGTGGCCATATCAAAGTTTTCCTTGTGTCAATCCACGAAACCCATACACCACCCGCTCGCCCACGTAGTCCACCAGTTCTACCGTGCGTTGCTGGCCCGGCTCAAACCGCACCGCCGCGCCTGATGCGATGTTCAGCCGTTTGCCAAGGGCCGACATGCGGTCAAAGTTAAGCGCGCCATTGGTTTCGGCAAAGTGGTAGTGCGAGCCCACCTGAATCGGTCGGTCGGCGGTGTTTTGCACCACCAGTTTGAGCGCGGGTCGTCCGGGGTTGAGGACGTGGTCGGGGCCGTTGTCAATGATGATTTCGCCAGGGGTCATGGGGGAGCTTTCGTTAAACCATTTGCAGCAGCAAGACGCCGCCTAGCAGCGTGACCGCAGCACCCGCCAATCTGGGCGTCCAGAGACTGCGCCGACGCAGCGCCAAGCCCAAACCAAGGCCGGCCATATGCAGCATCACCGTTGTCAGGAGCATGCCCGCCAGTGGCGCCCAAGTCTGTACCGAGCCTGCGAATTCAGTGCCATGCGCCACACCGTGAAAAAGGGCAAACACGCCCACCAAAGCAGCGGCCAGCGCGGTAGGCAACTCAGTTCGCAACGCCACCAGCAAGCCCAGCACCAGCAGCGAGGCCGCGATCATCGGCTCGACCGCGGGCAGATCCATGCCGGCCAGGCCGAGCAGGGCGCCGACCAGCAGCATGGCTGCAAAGGCCAGCGGGGCTGTCCAAAGTCGGCGGGCGGTCAGTGCGCTCCAGAAACCCACGGCCAGCATGGCGGCCAAGTGGTCCAAGCCCGTGAGCGGGTGCAGCAGACCCTCCCAGAACCCGAGCGTTGAAGGGGTGCCAACTTCAGTGCCTAAATGGGCGCTAGCCCAGGTAGAACATGCGCAAGCAGCTATAAAAACAATAGCTTTCAATAATTTTGCATTCATCATGACGGTCTCCGGTGAAGGGGTTGAGAGTGGCGTGCGCCGGCGTATCCACAAACGACCGCCAGCCCGCAAAAAATAATAATCAAAATCAGGGTTTTGTCTATGTCAAAGCAAGGGTTCAAACGGTCAAACAATCGGCTGATGCACCGTCACCAGCTTGGTGCCATCGGGGAAGGTGGCCTCCACCTGAATGTCGGGAATCATCTCGGCGATGCCGTCCATGACGTCGGCACGGGTCAGGATGGTGCGCCCAAAACTCATCAGTTGCGCCACGGTTTTGCCATCGCGGGCGCCTTCCATGACGGCGGCACTGATCAAGGCTAGGGCCTCGGGGTAATTGAGTTTCAAACCGCGGGCCTTGCGGCGCTCAGCCAGCAAGCCGGCGGTAAAAATAAGCAGCTTGTCTTTTTCGCGAGGCGTTAGTTCCATATCGTTTCACTTAATGCAGGGGTCATTAGCTCGTGCGGCCGCAAATGCGGACCAAACGCGAGGGGTAAGTTCCATAGGGTTAACCATGCAAAAGCCGTGCCGTGGTCAGGACCGACCGCTGTCTGCCAGTGCGCCTGCGCGCCAGCGGCTCCCCGATGCCTGGTTGGTGGGGTTGCACCAAAACAAGGCATCGCCAGATTCCTCTTTGTGGTGCATGGCGTCACAGCATGTGACCGAAGGCCAGCGCGGCGGCGGCGGCCCGGGTTTCCACCCCCAGCTTCTCGAAGATGTGCTCCAGATGCTTGTTCACGGTTCGGTGGCTCATGCCCAGAATGTCGCCAATGTCGCGGTTGGTTTTGCCCTTCGCCAGCCACGACAGCACTTCGGTTTCGCGCGGAGTCAGGGCCGCTTGGGCCAGGCGCGACGGCGCCACTTCGCTCGCACTGTGCTGTTCCAGCAGCAGCATGGTCTCTCCCATGCCGACCCGTCCCATATTGCGCACCGACAGTTGCAGGTGGCCCAGGTTCAGCAGCACCGGCTGCTGCTCGTCAAGCAAGACGGCGTTGAGCGAGTCTGACAAACGCCCATCGGTGGTGGTGCCGTCCACGCTTTTGAGCCACAAGGCGGCTTGGGGCGAGCGCCAGGCCAGGCGGCCCCGCGCATCGACCAACACCACGCCAAAACCGGCCACGTCCACCGCTTCCCGCGCCAGCCGGGTGATGTGGGCGTTGCGTGTGTGCGTTACCAGTCTGGCGACCAGTTCTGCGGCACGCAGCGGTTTCACCACGTAGTCCACCCCGCCGCAGGCAAAGCCTTCCAGCACATGCTGCGTTTCAGACAGTCCGGTCATAAATATCACCGGAATATGTGCCAGCACCGGGTCGGCCTTGATCAGGCGGCAGGTCTCAAAACCAGACAGACCCGGCATGACGGCATCCAGCAAAATGGCGTCCGGCACCACCAACTCCAGTCGCTGCAGGGCCGCTGCGCCGTCCCGGGCAACCAGCACGGTGTAGCCCTCGGCTTCCAGTGTGTCGCACAACATGCCCAGACTGCTGGGCGTGTCATCCACCACCAGAACCACAGGGCGGTGCGCAGCAGGTTTTTCGTCAGGTATCTCTTCAGGCTTCAATGTCATCTTCGTACTTCTTCAAGTGGTCCAGCAAGGACTCCAGTTCGCAGCGGCTTACAAATTCGCGCAGGTGTTGAACGTGAGCGGTCATGGACGGGTTTTCGGCGCTCAAGCGGTCCAGCAAACGATGCAGACCATGAACATGACCCAGCTGCACCAGGTGAATCAGCTCAGTCCGTGCGTCCTCGGTCAGTTGCCAACGGGCCTCGCCAGCTTGGGGCGTGATCGGCTCCACTGGCACCGATGCACCTGCGGCCTTCCACTCCAGGCCCAGGTGCCGCTGCAAGGCGGCCATCAATTCAGACTCCAGCACCGGCTTGCTGACAAAGGCCTGGCAGCCCGCCGATTTAAGCAAGCTGCTGTGGTTCTCAAGCACGTTGGCCGACACCATGATGATCGGCACCGAGGTGTAGCCCCGGCTGCGAATCTGCTGCGCCGTTTGCCAACCGTCCATGCCGTCCATGCAGATGTCGAGCAGGATGGCATCCGGCTGTTTATCGGCCAGGTAATCCAGGCATTCAAGGCCACTGGCCGCCTCGGTGATGGCAAAGCCGAGCGGCGTCAACATGCCAGCCAACATCTGGCGCTGAACTGGTTGGTCATCCACCACCAGCAGGGTTCGGCGTTTGCCAAAAAAACCAGCAATCTGCAGAGGTGGTTCAGCCCTTGGGCCGGGGTCATCAATCTCGCGCAGGTAGAGCCGCACGCTAAAGGTACTTCCAACACCCGATTGGGTTTGCAAGGACAGGTCGCCGCCCATCAGCGAGGTCAGCAAGCCCGTGATGGTCAGGCCCAGCCCGGTACCGGGCTCGCCGCGCCGTCGGCCCGCCGCACCCCGCTCAAAGGGCATGAAAATTCGCTCCTGGTCTTGTGGCTCAATGCCAATGCCGGTGTCCACAATGTCAAACCGGATCACATCGCTACGGCAATCCACATGCAGCGTGACGCTGCCCTGGTCGGTAAAGTGAACGGCATTGCTCAGCAGGTTGATGAGAATCTGGCTCAAACGCTTGGTATCGGCCTGCACCCAGGCTGGCATACGCCCACTGTGGGTATAAACAAATCGAACCCCACGCGCCTCTGCCTGCGGTCGCATCATGCTCACCAAACCGTCCAGAAAATCAGGCAGGGGCAATGGCGCCGTCTCCAGGCGCAAGCGCCCCGCCTCAATCCGGGCCAGGTCCAGCAAACCGTCCACCAACGCCAGCAAGTGCTCGCCACTGCGCTGAATGGTTTGCACCGCGTTGCGCGGCGCTTGGGTCAGTGCCTCGTTTTTGAGCAAAATTTGGGCGTAACCCAAAATGCTGTTGAGCGGCGTGCGCATTTCGTGGGTGACGCCCGCCACGTAGCGTGTTTTGGCCTGGTTGGCTGACTCCGCCAGGTCCTTGGCTTTTTGCAGTGCCGTGTCGGTGCGCTGATGCGCCTCGATCTCAACTGAGAGCAGTTGGTTTTGCCGGTTGGACTCGTCTTGCGCCATGCGACGGCTTTCACTGCCCAACACTACCAACCAACTGCACACCGCCGTGATCAGCAGCAACATGGCGAATACCTTGATAAACGCAGACCGCAGCATCGCGCTCTGATCCGCCGCCAGCACCCGCGCTGTTTCCTGGCTATAGACCATGCCCATCACCGCTGCCAGCAAGGCGCACAGCGACAAAGCCACCACAAAATAATGACCCACCCGAAAATTCAGGCGCCGTGACAAGGCCTGCGGCAACAACAAACCAAGCCAGTGTTCGACCTGTTCGCCCGCGCGCGAGCCGCGCTTGCAGCGGTCGTGGCAACGCGACTCCAGAGTGCAGCACAAAGAACAAATCGGGGCGTCGTAAACCGGACAACTGGCCATGTCGTCCGACTCGAATGTGTTCTCGCACACATGGCAGGTCACCTTTTGGCCCGCCCGGCCCTTGGCCTGTGGTTGGCGAGCGATGTAATAACGCCCTTGAGTGATCCAGGCCAACAGGGGCGACGCCAGCAGCGCCGTACCGAGCGCCATAAAGGGTGAAAAGGCGGCCGCTTGCGCGCCCAGGACGCCGGCGTAGCCGAGCACACCCATCCCCGCTGCCAGCAGCATCGCGCCCAGGCCCACCGGATTGATGTCGTACAAATGGGCGCGTTTGAACTCGATGCCGGGCGGGCTCAGCCCCAGCGGTTTGTTGATCAGCAGATCGGCCACCAGCGCCCCAACCCAGGCAACCGCCACATTGCCAAACAGGCCCAGCACCTTTTCAAGTGCCGAGAAAACCCCCAGCGTCATCAAAAGCAGGGCAATCGCCACATTGAACACCAGCCAGACCACGCGCCCGGGGTGGCTGTGGGTCAGTCGCGCAAAAAAGTTGGACCAGGCGAGCGACCCGGCATAGGCATTGGTCAGGTTGATTTTGAGTTGCGACAGCACCACAAACCCGACCGTCGCGGCCATCACCCAGGCCGGGTCGGCAAACACATAAGCGAATCCAGCCAGGTACATCTGGGTCGGCTCCACCGCTTGCGCCGCCGACAAGCCATGCTGCAGCGCCAGATAAGCCAGAAACGCACCGCCCAACATTTTGAGCATGCCCAGCAGCACCCAGCCCGGCCCGGCCAGCAACACGGCGCCCCACCAGCGCTTGCGGTTGGTCGGCGTTTTTTCGGGTAAAAACCGCAAAAAATCAACCTGCTCCCCAACCTGAACCACCAGCGAGAACGCCACCGTGGCGGCGGCCCCGAACATCAGCGGGTTGAATTCGCTGCTGCCCGAGGTGTGGCCGACCATGCCCGTGAAATCAAGAAAGGCCTGTGGCTGCTTTATCAGCACGGCCAAGTACGGCAACAGTAACAACGCGCCCCACAGCGGCTGCGTCCAGATTTGCAGTTTTGAAATCAGCGTGATGCCGCGCACCGCCAGCGGCACCACCAGCACGGCACTGATGACGTAGCACCAGGCAATCGGCAGGCCCAAGTACATCTGCAACGCCAGCGCCATGATGGCCGCCTCCAGCGCAAAAAATATGAAGGTGAAGCTGGCGTAAATCAGCGAGGTGATGGTGGAGCCCAGGTAGCCAAAACCGGCACCCCGCGTGAGCAAGTCCATGTCCACGCCGTAGCGTGCGGCGTAATAGCTGATCGGCAAGGCGGTGCAAAAGGTAATCAGTCCGACCGCCAAAATAGCCCAGAGCGCATTGGAAAAACCGTAGTTCAGCCCCATCGCACCGCCAATCGCCTCCAGCGCCAGAAAAGACACCGCGCCAAACGCCGTATTGCCCACGCGCCACTCCGACCACTTGCGAAAACCGCGTGGCGTGTAGCGCAGGGCGTAGTCCTCAATTGACTCATCGGCCACCCAGGCGTTGTATTCGCGGCGAATACGGAAAATTTTTTGTGCGCTTGCCTTGCTCAACTCGTTACTCCAGTCAAAAAGTAACAACGCAAGAAGTGAGCCTGCACTTTGGTGCATGGGTAGAAACCCGGTTGACAAAGTCGAACTACGTTGATTGACGTATTGGGTGTTGCGTTGTTTTTTTGGATGATTGAACTCAGACCAACACAAAAGGTTGGCACTTTATTCATCAACCGCTGGAGCTCACCATGTCAAACGACCATCGCGATTCCCCTCTCATTAACCGCCGCCGTCTGGTGCAGGGCCTGGCCGCTGCGCCTTTGCTGGCGGGCTTGCCGCTGTGGGCGCAAGCGCAACAGTTTCCAACCGCCAAGGTCAACACGACCAAGCTGGCGGTCACCGACACCGAAGTGACGGTGGGCCAGTTGCATTCAGCCACCGGCACCATGGCGATTTCGGAAACGGGTTCCATTCAAGCCGAGCAGTTGGCCATCGATCAGATCAACGCCATGGGCGGTGTGCTGGGTCGCAAGATCAAGGTCATCAAGGAAGATGGCGCCTCCGACTGGCCCACTTTTGCTGAAAAATCCAAGAAGTTGCTGGTCAATGACCGTGCCGCAGCCGTCTTTGGTTGCTGGACGTCGGCCTCGCGCAAAGCGGTGTTGCCTATTTTCGAAAAAGAAAATGGCATGCTGTATTACCCCACCTTTTATGAAGGTCTGGAGCAAAGCAAAAACGTGATCTACACCGGTCAGGAAGCCACGCAGCAAATTTTGTACGGCCTTGATTGGGCGTCAAAAGAGAAAAAGGCCAAAACCTTCTTCCTGGTGGGCTCTGACTACATCTGGCCCCGCACCTCCATGAAGATCGGGCGCAAGCACATCGAAGGTCACCTGCCAGCCGGTAGCAAAGTGGTCGGCGAAGAGTACTACCCCTTGGGCAGCACCAGCTTTAACTCCTTGATCAACAAGATCAAGGTCGCCAAGCCCGACTGTATTTTTATCGCCGTGGTGGGCGGCTCCAATGTGGCGTTCTACAAGCAGCTCAAGGCCGCTGGCGTCACCGCAGAAAAACAATTTTTGCTGACTATTTCCGTGACCGAGGACGAAGTTCTGGGCATCGGCGGCGAGAACATGAATGGCTTCTACTCGTCGATGAAGTACTTCCAGTCGCTCGACAACCCCAACAACAAGGCTTTTGTCGCCGCGTTCAAGGCCAAGTATGGCAAAGACGCCGTCATTGGCGATGTGACGCAAGCGGGTTACCTGGGGCCCTGGCTGTGGAAAGCAGCAGTTGAAAAAGCCGGTAGCTTTGATGTGGACAAGATTGCAGCGTCCTCCGCCGGTATCGAGCTCAAGACCGCACCGGAAGGCTACGTCAAGCTGCACGACAACCACCACTTGTGGAGCAAGGCCCGCATCGGTCAGGCCCAGGCGAACGGACAGTTCAAGGTGGTGTCAGAGTCCACTGCGTTGATCGAACCCAACCCATTCCCCAAGGGTTACCAGTAAGTAGGAAACCCTGCGCTGGGCGGTTTGGCCTTCACGGTTGAACCGTGCCAGCCAGGGGTTTCAAGTTAATCAACCTTCCTGGCATTCATGCCACGCGACCCGGATCGGAGCTCATCATGTCACCTTCTGAAATGCTCAATATCGGCCTGATGCAAGGCTTTGCCGGGCTCAGCCTGTTTTCGGTGCTGTTGTTAATGGGGCTGGGGCTGGCCATCATCTTCGGCCAGATGGGCGTGATCAACATGGCGCATGGCGAGTTCATGACCATCGGCGCCTATACGATTTATTTCTTCTCGCATTTGGCCGAGACCTACGCCCCCAAGCTGGCGCAGGCCTACTTTCCATTCGCCATTGTGGCGGCCTTTATTTTTGCGTTTGCCGTCGGTTGGGCCGTGGAGTGGCTGTTTATTCGCCACTTGTACCGACGCCCGCTCGACACCTTGCTGGCCACCTGGGGTTTGTCGCTGGGGATGCAGCAGATTTTCCGCACCGCGTTTGGCGCCAAAGAGGTGAGCCCCACGCTGCCCGACTGGTTGATGGGTTCCTGGTCGCCCGCCGCAGGGCTTGATATTCCTATCAATGGCATGCTGGTGATGGCGCTCACGCTGTTGGTCACCTGCGGGGTGTTGATGGCTTTGCACAAATCACGCTGGGGGCTGCGGGTGCGCGCCACCGTGTCCAACCGGATCATGGCCAACGCGATTGGCATCAACACCAGCAAGACCGACCGACTCACGTTTGCCATTGGTTGCGGCATCGCCGGGGTGGCAGGCGCAGCCTTTACCACCATTGGATCGACCGGCCCGACCAGTGGCTCGCTCTACATTGTGGATGCGTTTCTGGTGGTGACCTTTGGTGGCGCTGCCAGCTTGCTCGGCACTGTGGTGTCGGCCTTTGGCATTGCACAAACCCAGTCCATCGCCGAGTTTTTCATGGCCGGGTCCATGGCCAAGGTGCTGACCCTGACGCTGATCGTCACCATCCTGATGCTGCGCCCGCAAGGCCTTTTTGCCTCCAAGGTGCGGCGCTAGTCCGCCCCGGTTGAAGCCATCCTCCTCATCGACATTCAATTGGAGTCTCCTATGAACAACATCAAGCAATGGATAGACCGCAACAAATTGGGCAGCTTGCTGTTATTGGCAGGCGTGCTGCTGGTCTTTTTTCCGTTAACCCTCGACTTGTTCCGCCTGAATTTAGTAGGCAAGTACCTGAGTTACTCCTTTGTTGCCCTGGGCCTGGTGATGCTGTGGGGCTACGGCGGGGTGCTTAGTCTGGGCCAGGGGGTGTTTTTTGGTTTGGGTGGCTACGCCATGGCGATGTTTCTCAAGCTTGAAGCCAGCGACCCCATCACCACCAAAATTCAATCCACGCCCGGCATTCCAGACTTTATGGACTGGAATCAAATTACCGCCTTGCCGCTGTGGTGGGAACCGTTCCGCTCCTTTCCGCTGACCTTGCTGTTGATTCTGGTGGTGCCTACGTTGCTGGCCTTCATCATCGGCTACGCCATGTTCAAGCGCCGGGTAGGTGGCGTTTACTTTGCCATCATCACGCAGGCCGTCGCGCTGATTCTTACCGTGCTCATCGTGGGCCAGCAAGGCTACACCGGCGGCGTCAACGGCATGACTGACCTTAAAACCATTCTGGGTTGGGACACCCGCACCGACAGTGCCAAGTACATCCTGTATTACCTCACCGTTTTCTTGTTGCTGGGCTCCATCATGGTCTGCGCCTGGATCCAAAAGAGCAAGCTGGGGACGCTGCTGCTCGCCATGCGGGACAAAGAAGACCGGGTTCGCTTCTCGGGCTACGACGTGGCGATGTTCAGGGTTTTTGCCTTCTGCTTTGCCGCCTTTCTGTCCGCTATCGGTGGCGCAATGTTCACGCTGCAAGTGGGGTTTATGTCGCCTTCACTGGTAGGCATCGTGCCCTCGATCGAAATGGTGATCTTTGCCGCGGTGGGGGGGCGGATGTCCTTGGTGGGCGCAGTTTATGGCGCCTTGCTGGTGAACTTTGGCAAGACCTACTTTTCTGAGACCTTCCCCGATGTATGGCTGTTCCTGATGGCCGGCATGTTTCTCGGTGTGGTGCTGGCATTCCCGGACGGTCTGGCAGGCGTTTACACGCAACGCGTCAAACCCTGGTGGGTCAAACGCTGGGCGGCCCGCCAAAAGATAGCCAAACCAGATGGTTTGGCCGGCCAAAAAGCTTGAACCTTGGAGATCAGCCATGAAAAAAAATGATTTTGTATTGACGGTCGAAGACTTGACCGTGTCGTTTGACGGCTTCAAGGCGATTGACAACCTGAACCTCTACGTTGACCAAAACGAGTTGCGCGTGATCATTGGTCCTAATGGTGCTGGCAAGACCACTCTGCTGGATTTGATATGTGGCAAAACACGCGCCAGTACAGGCAGCATCAAGTTCAAAAATGACGAGATGACGGTATTGCCTGAGTACCAAATCGTGCGCGCAGGGATTGGTCGCAAGTTTCAGACGCCCTCCATTTATGAAAACCTGACGGTGTTTCAAAACCTGGAAGTTTCCTTTCCGCAGGGCCGAGGTGTGTTTGGCGCGCTGTTCTTCAAGTGCACCGATGAAGTCAAAAGCCAGGTGCAGTCGGTTGCGACCGAGATCGGTCTGGCAGGCCAACTGGGCATCGAAGCGGGCTTGCTGTCACACGGTCAAAAACAATGGCTGGAGATCGGCATGTTGCTGATGCAAGACCCCGAGTTGTTGATGCTGGACGAACCGATTGCCGGCATGAGCGTGCGCGAGCGTGAGCTGACGGCCGAGCTGCTCAAACGCATTTGCAAGGGCCGCGCCATGATTGTGATTGAGCACGACATGGAGTTTGTCAAGCGGATTGCCGACAAGGTGACCGTCATGCACCAGGGAAAAATCCTGGCCGAAGGTTCGATGGAAAAAGTACAGGCCGATCCCCGCGTGATTGACGTGTATTTAGGCCACTAAGGAGACAAACCATGTTGAACGTTACCAACCTTCATGTGAGCTACGGGCAAAGCGAGGCGCTGCGCGGCATCACCTTCAATGCCAACAAGAACGAAACGGTGGCCATCATGGGCCGCAACGGCATGGGCAAGACCACGCTGTTCAAGTCACTCATTGGCGTGTTGCCACTCAAGTCCGGCAGCATCACGGTGGACGGCAAAGACATCTCCAAAGACGAGAGTTATTTGCGGGTGGCCAAAGGGGTGGCCTACGTGCCGCAAGGGCGCATGATTTTTCCGACCCTGACGGTGGAAGAGAACATTCAAACCGGGCTGGAGAACGCCAGCCACAAGCAGATTCCTGAAGAAATCTATGCCTTGTTTCCGGTCTTGTTTGACATGCGCCGTCGCAGGGGCGGCAACTTGTCGGGTGGCCAGCAACAACAGCTCGCAATTGCGCGCGCCCTGGTGACCAACCCCAAAGTGTTGCTGCTCGACGAGCCGACCGAAGGCATCCAGCCCTCCATCATCAAAGACATTGCCAAGGCCCTCAACGAGATTCGCAAGATGCGCGAGATCACGATTGTGGTGTCCGAGCAGGTGCTGAGTTTTGCGATGGATGTGGCCGACCGCTTGTTCGTCATTGAAGGCGGGCAACTGGTCCACGAGAGCACCCGCGCTGAGACCGACACGGCGCGCATCAAGCAATTTCTTTCCGTTTAACTTTTGTATTTTTCGTCCCACCTCACCACTTCAGGAGATATGACATGACTGACACCCTTATCAAAGTTGATCTGACCAAGTCGCCCACCGAGAACGAGAACATTCACAACCGCTGGCACCCGGATATTCCGATGGCCTGCTGGGTCAAGCCGGGCGATGACTTTATTCTGGAAACCTTCGACTGGACCGGTGGCTTCATCAAAAACAACGACAGTGCGGACGATGTGCGCGACATCGACCTGAGCACTGTGCATTACCTGTCCGGCCCGGTGGGCGTGAAGGGCGCCGAGCCCGGCGATTTGCTGGTGGTTGACTTGCTCGATATTGGTGCCAAGCAAGACAGCTTGTGGGGCTTTAACGGCTTCTTCAGCAAGAAAAACGGCGGTGGCTTTTTGACAGACCACTTTCCGCAAGCGCAGAAATCCATCTGGGATTTCAAAGGCATGTTCACCAGCTCGCGCCATATTCCGGGCGTTAACTTTGCCGGTTTGATTCACCCTGGCCTGATCGGGTGCCTGCCTGACAAGGCCATGCTGGATATGTGGAATAAACGAGAAGGCGACTTGATTGCCACCGACCCCGATCGCGTTCCCGGTCTGGCCAATCCACCCTCGGCGGGCACTGCGCACATGGGCCGCATGACTGGCGAAGCCCGCGACAAGGCCGCCATGGAAGGCGCACGCACCGTGCCGCCCCGCGAGCACGGCGGCAACTGCGACATCAAGGATTTGTCACGCGGCTCCAAAGTGTTTTTCCCGGTGTATGTGGATGGCGCAGGCTTGAGCGTAGGTGACTTGCACTTTAGCCAGGGCGATGGCGAAATCACCTTTTGCGGTGCGATTGAAATGGCCGGCTGGGTCCACATGAAGGTCAGCTTGATCAAAGGCGGTATGGCCAAGTACGGCATCAAGAACCCGGTGTTCAAACCCAGCCCGATGACGCCCAACTACAACGACTACCTGATCTTTGAAGGCATCTCGGTGGATGAGGCCGGCAAACAGCACTACCTCGACGTGCAAGTGGCCTACCGTCAGGCCTGCCTGAACGCCATCGAGTACCTGAAAAAGTTTGGTTACTCCGGCGCCCAGGCTTATTCGATTTTGGGCACGGCCCCGGTGCAGGGCCATATCAGCGGGGTGGTGGATGTGCCCAACTCGTGCGCCACCTTGTGGTTGCCGACGCAGATTTTTGACTTCGACATCAACCCGAATGCTGCCGGGCCGATCAAGCACCTTGACGGTTCGATTGACATGCCGCTGTCGCCCGATTTGTTCTGACCCACCAGGAGTCACGCAAGATGCCTACCTACGACTATGCCTGCGCCCAATGTGGTGGATTTGAGGCGTTTCGCACGCTGTCGGCGCGCAACGAGGCTGCGGTCTGCCCGGTTTGCAGCGCCGCCTCGATGCGCGTGTTTGTCAGTGCGCCGCGTCTGGCCTTGATGGAGGACAGCACGCGCACCGCGATGGACGTCAATGAGCGTGCCCAGCATGAGCCCAAGCGCTCGGGCGACTACGCCCGGCTCAAACACCCAGCCGGTTGTGGTTGCTGTTCCACTTCGTCCAAACGGGGTGCCACGGTGACCGCAACCAATGGCAACAAGGCGTTTCCCAGCAAGCGGCCCTGGATGATCAGTCACTGAGTTTGGCCACTTTTTGGTCACTTTAAAAATCGAGGCTCCTATGATTCATGGTGATATATCAAGCAGCAAAGACACCGTCGGTGTGGCGGTGGTCAACTACAAAATGCCGCGTTTGCATACCCACGCGCAAGTGCTGGAAAACTGCCACAACATTGGCCGCATGGTGGAGGGTATGAAGAAGGGTTTGCCAGGGCTGGATCTGGTGATATTTCCGGAGTACAGCACCCACGGCATCATGTACGACGCGGCTGAAATGTACGAGAACGCGGCCACGGTGCCGGGCGCCGAGACCGCCATCTTTGCCCAGGCTTGCCGCAATGCCAAAGTGTGGGGCGTGTTCTCGCTGACCGGCGAGCGGCACGAGGAGCACCCGAACAAAGCGCCGTACAACACCCTGATTTTGATGAACGACCAGGGCGAGATTGTTCAGAAGTACCGAAAAATCATGCCCTGGACCCCGATTGAAGGCTGGTATCCGGGCGACCGCACCTATGTGAGCGACGGTCCCAAAGGCATGAAGGTCAGCCTGATCATTTGCGATGACGGCAACTACCCCGAAATCTGGCGCGACTGCGCCATGCGCGGGGCAGAGTTGATTGTGCGTTGCCAAGGCTATATGTACCCGGCCAAAGAGCAGCAAATCCTGATCTCCAAAGCCATGGCATTTGCCAATAACACCTACGTGGCAGTGGCCAATGCGGCTGGTTTTGACGGTGTTTACTCTTACTTTGGTCACTCTGCCCTGATCGGTTTTGACGGCCGCACGTTGGGAGAATGCGGCGAAGAAGAGATGGGCATTCAGTACGCGGCGCTCTCCAAGCACCTGATTCGCGACTTCCGGCGCAACGGACAGTCAGAAAATCATTTGTTCAAACTGCTGCACCGGGGTTACACCGGCGTCATTAATTCCGGTGAGGGCGACAAAGGTGTGGCGGCGTGTCCATTCGAGTTTTATGACAATTGGCTGCGCGACCCCGAGGCGGCGCGGCGCCAGGTGGAGTCGTTTACCCGCACCACCATTGGCACCGATGAAGCCCCGATTGACGGCATTCCGAATCAAAGCACGCTGACCTGAATCGCCCGCTGGGGGCCGTGGCATGAAAACTGCACCATGTTGGTGTGATCACCGACCTCCAGCTTGCTAGCAACACCGATGCCCTCCCCGACGCCACCCAGCGCGTGGTGAAGGTGCGCCGCGACTACAACGGCTGGGTCGCCAGCGAAACGATGGAAGATTACGCGCTGCGCTTCACGCCGCAGCGCTTTCGCAAGTGGTCCGAGTGGCGTGTGGCCAACACCGCTTTTGGGGCGGCCTCGTTCCTGATCCTGGAAGCGGTGGGCGCCACGCTGCTGGTGCAATACGGGTTTACCAATGCTTTCTGGGCGATTCTGGCCACCGGATTGATCATCTTTTTGGCCGGTT
>SESF01017578.1_pt1 | contig 14688 bp, 11 predicted proteins | sample 3171521 | NCBI WGS metagenome assembly SESF01 (sample SAMN10866945, study PRJNA518727) | freshwater metagenome | biome: subpolar coniferous forest; feature: holomictic lake; material: water; isolation source: holomictic Lake 227, 6 m and 8 m depth | place: Canada: near Kenora, Ontario | collected...
GAGCCGGGCGCAATTCCTATCGCAAAAGCTGAAATTCCTTTCCTTTAAAACCATCAGGCAAAAAATTGCACATTATCTGCTCGAAATGGCCGGAGACCGGCTGCAAACCGTTGAAATTCCTCAATCGCAGGGTCAGCTGGCCGAAATGTTTGGTGTTACCCGCCCTTCACTGGCCAGGGCTCTGAGTGAAATGAGTCAGGATGGCCTCATTGAAACCGACCGTCGTTTCATTAAAATTCTGGATAAGAGCCGTATGAATGAATTGTTGAAGAGCTGATAAGCACTTTTCATATCCTACCAATTGCGCTCTTTTTAATGGTTTGTAACTTCTAACTATTTCCTTAGTAATCATATTTTCAAGGTTTTAATTTCTTATTTTTTGGCTGTAATCTTAAATTAATGGATGTGTAATCATTTTGTAACATTAATACAGAAGCTTTGCATCGTTATTTAACCTTTTTACATGGATATTTAACCACATTAATAAAAACTAAAAAATATGAAAAGAATTAGCCTTATCGCTCTTATGTTTGTTTCAGCTTTATTTTTTAAAGCCACCGCCCAGGAAGCAACAGTGAATGAAAAATTGAGTGAAGTAAATGACAAAGTTTCAGGTTTAACCGAAAGACTTGCAACTGACGAAGCCGACCTCCAAAAATTAACCAAGATCAAAATCTCTGGTTATATTCAGGCTCAGTACAATAAAACTTATAGTCTGGCCTCAGCACCAATGAACAACTACTTTTCACTCAGACGCGCCCGCGTAAAATTTACTTACGAAGCTACCGATGGTGTAAAGTTCGTTTTACAACCTGATTTTTCTCCTCAGGCTATTACATTAAAAGATGCTTATACCGTTTTGAATGACCGTTGGTCTAAATCGTTCAGCTTATGGATGGGAAAATTTAACCGCCCGAACTACGAAGTTGAATATTCTTCAAGTCAACGCGAAGTTCTTGAACGTTCATCTGTAATCAGAGCCATTTATCCCGGAGAACGTGCTATCGGAGCCAAATTGGAATTCAATCCGCAAAGTTTGCCTTTGCATGTACAAGTAGCTGTTTATAACGGTGCTGATGCGCTTCAAATTAAAAAAGTTGACGGATCACTTTTGTATGATGGCAAGAATACTTTTGTAAGTGCTGGTGATGAAAACAAAGATTTTGACAATGGAAAAGATATCATGCTTCGTGCGACCTATAACCTTCGTTTAGGTAACTTTGGAGGCCTGGATTTTGGAGCTCATACATACTTCGGATCATTGAAATCAATGTCAACTTCAACATTAAGCAGTGATTATAAAACCGCTACTGCTGCAAATGTTGGTGATGCAATTAAAAGAAACTGGGTTGGTGGAGAATTCCAACTATTTGCCGATATCTTAGGCGGATTATCAGTTAAAGGTGAATACATTGCTGGTAAAAATGCTACAATTGGTTTTAAACCCGTAGCCGCTGCCGGAACTGCAGCTGCAATTGCAGGTCTTCCAAACTTCCAGAATAATTTTGCAGGATATTACCTCTATTTCATTAAAAACCTGGGTAAGAAAAACCAGTTTGCTTTACGTTACGACTACTATGATCCAAATACAGACGTAAAAGGTAAAGATTTGACTGCAGCTGCTTCAATAGCCGGATATGCCAATGCAGATAAAACCTACGCAAAAAAGATTACTACCAGCGATTTGGCAACCACAACCATCGGGTTGGCTTTACACCACTATTTTGATGATAATTTAAGAATTACATTGGAATACGACATTGTACAGAATGAAAAAGTTGGAGCTGCCAGCGTATTAACCGGAAACTACACAAAATTAGACGGAACAAGTACAGGTGGTAAAGATTCAGCCGGAAATGCACTTCCTGCAGGACTTGATTACAGCAACATCATCAACAACAACCTGCTTACCCTGAGAATCCAGGCTAAATTTTAATTGAATAACGCATACAAATACTGAAAGATATGAAATCAATGAATATTAAAAAGTTCGCGGTAATTGCCATTTTACTTGGACTAATCGGCTTTGCTTTTGCACCTGCAGCTGACAAAATTGTTGTAAAAGGTTCGGATACATTAGTAATTCTTGCTCAGAAATGGGCTGAAGTCTATATGAAAAGCAATTCAAACGTTGCCATACAGGTAACCGGAGGTGGTTCAGGTGTTGGTATTTCAGCTTTGATCAATGGCGCGACTGACATTTGCAATTCAAGTCGCAAAATGAAAAGCACCGAAAAGGAAAAACTGAAAGCCCGTTACAACACCTTGGGCGTTGAAGTTGCTTGCGCAAAAGATGGTATCACCATTTATTTAAATCCTGCCAACAAGGTTAAAGAATTGACCATTAAACAACTGAGTGGAATTTTCAAAGGCGAAATCAAAAACTGGAAAGAAGTAGGCGGAGCTGATGGAGACATCAAACTGTACGGCCGCGAAAACAGTTCAGGTACCTATGTTTTCTTTCAGGAAAACGTGGTAAAAGGCGACTATGCCCCAAGCTGCCAGACATTGCCGGGAACTGCTGCAGTAGTTAATGCAGTAAAAAAAGACCCTGCAGGAATTGGTTATGGTGGAGCAGCTTATGCTGAAGGAATTGAAATCTGTAAAGTGAAAAAAGATGATAAAAGCCCAGGCTTCATCCCAACTGCTGAAACCATTAAGACCGGCGAATATGCCATCACTCGTTATTTATACATGTACCTGAGAAACAAACCTACCGGAGCTATGAAAAGCTACATCGACTGGATTTTAAGCCCTGAAGGCCAGAAATTAGTGGTTGAAATGGGTTATTTCCCGGTAAAATAAAGATCGGAAATCTTAAATATAACAGCAAGTCAATGAATTTTAGCGAGTTATTTTCATCAGAAAATAACTCGCTATATTCATTACAACATTCACAATCCTGGAAAGCATTGTATGACTAAAAAAACAATGAAGGCACAAAAGTCAGCATCGACCAATTCCGAACTGATCGATATCACCCAGAAAAAATTCAGGTGGAGCGAATATCTGGCCGAGAAAATCATAAAAGGAACTGCTTTTTTGTCCATCACGATTATTGTTCTGATCTTCTTTTTTGTGTTCCGCGAGTCCATGCCGATCTTTGTTACCGAAAAAGCCTCTGCAACCACAGAAGCTTCCATCGAGAGCCAGGCAGCTCAGGAAACTTATGGAGAAGTGACCGATAAGCCAAAAACGGAAGATATTCAGGAAACTTATGGTGAAGTAAAAGATGTTTCTGCAACAGCGGATTCGACCAGTGAAACCTATACGGTAAGCGCCGGAAGCGGGTTCGATGATAACCAAACCGCTTTGAAATCAATCCTTACAAAAGATTGGGTGCCTGTTTCCAAAACACCACGATACGGCATACTTTCGCTCATCATTGGAACCTTCAAGGTTACCATTATCTCCATGCTCTTTGCTGCACCCCTGGCTATCATGGCTGCATTGTACACCGCTTCGTTTGCAGGAAAAAGATTAAAAGAAATTATTAAGCCAACCATCGAACTGCTGGCCGGATTTCCATCCGTGGTAATCGGATTTTTTGCATTGATGGTTATGGCAACTTTCCTTCAGGAAATATTTCATTACGATACGCGCCTAAACTCATTTGTTGGAGGTATTGCCATGGGTATTGCCGCCATCCCGATCATATTTACAATTACTGAAGATGCGCTGACAGCAATACCAAAAACATTTACTGAAGCGAGTCTGGCCTTGGGAGCCTCGAAATGGCAAACCGCCTTTTTGGTCGTGCTTCCGGCAGCCACTCCCGGGATTTTTGCTGCCGTACTGCTGGGTATCGGCCGTGTTTTCGGCGAAACCATGATCGCCCTGATGGCAACCGGAAATGCAGCTCAGATGGATTTAAATCCGTTTACATCGGTTCGTACACTGGCCGCCACCATTGGTGCCGAAATGGCCGAAGTGGTTTTTGGCGACACGCACTACAATGTACTCTTTCTGATCGGCTCACTGCTTTTCATCTTTACATTCATCCTGAATGCGATTGCTGAGTTCTATGTCAAAGGAAAACTAATGAAACGAATCCAGGGAAAATGATCAAGAGCTTTAAGAAAAATATAAAAGGTATTCTGATTGAAGGCATGACCCTTTCAGCTGCCGTGCTGATTATTGCCATTGTGGTGGTTATGATTACTGTAATAGTTATCGGTGGAAAAGAGCAGATTTCATGGGATTTCCTGACCAAATTTCCGGAAGACGGAATGACCAAAGGCGGAATTTTTCCGGCTATTTACGGAACTGCCCTGCTGGTAATTATCATGTCGGTTGCAGCAGTTCCTTTCGGAACCATTACCGCCATCTATTTGACTGAATATGCCAAAGAAAATTCAATCATCGCTAAAACCATCCGTTTTGCCGTGCGCACATTGGCTGTAATCCCGTCAATCATTTACGGATTGTTTGGGCTCGGTTTTTTCATCAAGTTTGTAGGTACCAGCATGGACGGTGCTTTCATGGGGGGCCATTTAAAATGGGGGCAGCCCAATATCTTGTGGGCCAGTCTGACGATGGCTCTCTTAACCTTACCGGTTGTGATTGTTTCAGTAGAAGAATCATTAAAAACAGTGCCTAAAGATCTCCGGGCAGCCAGTCTGGCTTTGGGCGCTACCAAATGGCAAACCATCTGGAAGGTCGTCATTCCCGGATCAATTTCAGGAATTATGACCGGAACAATCCTTGCCGTCAGTCGCGGTGCCGGAGAAGTGGCACCTATCCTGTTTACCGGAGTGGCCTATTACGTGGCCACATTACCAACTTCACTCAGCGACCAGTTTATGGTGCTTGGATACCACATTTATGTAATGACTACCCAATCAGCCAACGTTGATAAAACCATGCCCATTCAGTTTGGTACCACGCTCGTACTTTTGGCCCTGACATTTATCCTGAATATTTCAGCCATCATACTAAGATACCGTATCAGAAAAAAGAAAACAGACTAATTATGGCCCACGAAAAAATACATACCGAAAACATGTTTCTGCATTACGGAAGCAAACTGGCACTTAACGATATCTCCATTCAGATTCCGGAAAAAAAAGTAACTGCCTTTATCGGTCCATCCGGCTGCGGAAAATCAACTTTTTTACGCAGTCTGAACCGAATGAACGATCTGATTGACGGAGTGAAAATTGAAGGAAAAATTCTGATCGATGGCATCAACATTTACGATAACAACATTGATGTAGTCACCCTACGAAAGAAGGTTGGAATGGTATTCCAAAAGTCGAATCCGTTTGCCAAATCAATCTACGAAAACGTAGCTTACGGCCCCCGGATTAACGGAATAAAAGACAAAAAACAATTAGACGAAATTGTTGAAACTGCCCTTCAGAATGCAGCAATCTGGACCGAAGTGAAAGACCGTTTGGGCGATTCGGCCATGGGACTATCAGGCGGACAGCAACAGCGTCTTTGTATTGCCCGTACTTTGGCGGTTAATCCTGAAGTTGTTCTGATGGACGAACCAGCCAGCGCGCTTGATCCGCTTTCTACTTCAAAAATAGAAGAGTTGATCGTTCAGCTGAAAGAAAAATACACCATCGTTATCGTGACACACAATATGCAGCAGGCTGCACGAATCAGTGATCTCACGGCCTTCTTCTATTTGGGTGAATTGATTGAATTCGATAAAACAAAAACAATATTTACCAATCCGGCTAAAAAGCAAACCGAAGATTACATCACCGGAAGGTTTGGGTAAAGAGAAGCCCCTCTAAATCTCCCCGATGGGGAGACTTGTAGCCTCCCCCAACCCCTCCAAAGGAGGGGAGATTGGACATCACGGGTTTAGATGCGTACATTATAGACGGGATCTAAAACTTTCTAAAGAATAAAACATAAATGTAAAAACAATCAACCGCCAATTCTTTAAGCCCCCTCCTTCGGAGGGGGTTTGGGGGAGGCCTCTAATTATGGAAACATACCGAATATTCGATTCAGAACTTGAAAAACTTTCTCAGAAGGTCATTCAAATGTGTTCGCAGGTCAATCAGCAAATCAATGATTCCCTCTCGGCTCTGAAGGATTACGATCTTATACTTGCCAAAAAAGTGATTGATAGCGACAAGGAAATCAACACGCTGGACGTGAAAATTGACCGGCTTTGCCAAAAGATTTTTGCCCTGCAGCAGCCGGTTGCACGCGACTTGCGCTATATCCTTTCGGCTCTGAAGATAAACAATGATTTGGAACGGGTTGGAGACCATGCCGTGAATATTGCCAAACGGATTTCGCCGCTCGAAGATTACCGTCAATTGGTAAGCGAATTGGGTGTTGATCAGGTTTGCACTGAAATTTCGTTACTGTTTACGGATGTATTGAATGTCGTGAAAACTCATGACCTGGAATATTGTAAGAAAATTTACCATCACTCAGCAATCGTCAAAGAAGGCTGCCTGGACATTGCTGACCGGATTCTGGGCGAAATGATGGAGAAATCGGAAGTGGTGGTGGTGGCCTCAAACATATTGATCATTGTCAATCTGTTCGAACGGATTGCCAGTTACTCCAACAACATCGCCGAATCAATCACTTTTGTAGTCGATGGTGAAATTGTAAAACACCGGAAGAATATCCAGTAGAGAAGAGACCGTTTAAATTTATTCCTAAAGAATTAATCAGGAAACTCCTTCCCTTTATCTATTTATTTTAGACCTGACAGGTTTTGAAAACCTGTCAGGTCTAAAACAACTTAATCATAAGCCATTTTATTTTTTTTAATACCTTTAGGCAAATTCAATAAATCGCCGCTGATGCCGGAGAACTTATGGATCTGACTGAAGACAACCAGCTTTATCTGAAATTTAGTGCAGGTGATGAACGTGCATTTCAAACCTTATTCCGGAAGTATTATCCGGCGATGTGCAATTTTGCCCGTCAGTTTCTGAACGACAGTGAACTGGCTGAGGAAACTGTTCAGGATTTGTTCGTGAAAATCTGGGAAAAACGCGAAAACCTCAACATACAGACTTCAGTAAAGCATTACTTCTTCCGGTCAGTCCGGAATCATTGCCTCAACCAGCTTCAGCACGATAAAATAAAGAAACAGTATTCCGGCCGGATGCTCGAAACTGCTCATCAGGAAATCAATCCCGACGATTTTTACCTCGAAGTTGATCTCGTTCAGCGAATTGAAAAAAGCATCAATTCACTGCCACCCAAACGGCAGGAAATCTTCCGCCTCAGTCGCGAACAAGGACTAAAGTACAAGGAAATTGCCGAAACGCTTAACATTTCGGTAAAAACTGTTGAAGCTCAAATGGGCCTGGCTCTAAAATATCTCCGCGAAGAACTAAAAGATTTCAGCACCCATTTTTTGACTCTACTGCTCATTTTTAATAAATCAGGATTGCGCAATAGGGGTTAAAATCCTTTCCAATGTCATTAGAACGTATGAAAGCAAATCAACACACCGAAGATCAGGATTGGGAATTGCTCGCCAAGTCAATTTACGACCAAAATCCGCAAACATCAGCAGAAGATCAGGTTGTTCCAGAACAACTCTTTCCGGATGAAAGCGAACGAACCCGGTTTCTGGAAATGACCCAAAAGGTCGATACTTATTTTGAACTCAAAAAATATCCGGCAGACAAGGCCTGGAAAAAGGTCGAAGCAAGGATTCATGAATCTTCATCGCAGAAACAAACCATTTTTAATCGACTATTTCAGAACCCACTTTACCGTGTTGCTGCAGCAATCCTATTTGCCGCACTGCTTCTGGCTTCGGGCTACGAAGTTTATACCTCTGCGACCAACAAGAAAATATTGGAAGTCTCGGCAACCAATCAGATTCTGAAGACATTTACACTCCCCGATGGATCATTGGTCAGCCTGAATACCGACACGAAAATCAAATACCCCAGGATATTTGCAGGAAATACCCGTGAAGTAAGCATCGAAGGTGAAGCTTTCTTTCAGGTAAAACCGAACAAGGAAAAACCTTTTATCATTCATGCCGGAAATGCACAAATTAAAGTGCTTGGTACCAGCTTTAATGTCAGTGCATATCCTGCAGCAAAATTGCTTGAGATTATCGTTGAAACCGGCAAAGTACAGGTTTCGACCCCAACTGCTGAAACCAAAGAACTGATCCTGCTGCCCGGCGACAAGGGAACTCTGGTTTATACGGGCAATTCGTTGCTCAAATCAACCAATGCAGATCCTAACTTTTTAGCCTGGAAAACGCGCAACCTTATTTTTAAGGCGACTTCGCTTGCCGAAGTAATTGTAAGTTTAGAAAAAGTGTACAAGGTGGATATCCAATTAGCCGATACAAAGTTAAACGAGTTACTGCTGACTGCCCAGTTCAACGATTATTCGCTCGATTTTATCCTGAAAGTGATTGAAACAACTTTCCAGATCGAGACGCAGAAAGTAAACGGACAGTATATTTTAAAAGCGAAATCCTAAAATTCAAGATTTTTACGCCATGAAAACATCCGGAATTATATCATTTCTTTTTAGTTTCCTGATATTATTATTGTTGGAAGCATTGCCAATGGATTCGTACAGCCAGAAACAATCTCCAAAACAATCGAATAAACAAACCACGAAACAAGCTTTCGGGCAAGGAAACAAAAATGATCAAACATCCAAGGTCCTCAACCAAAACATCAGTATTTATGCTGAAAATGAACCGCTTGAGAAAGTAATCAAACGAATTTGTGATTACCTGAAACTCGACTATTCATACAATTCGCAACTGATTGAAGGGAAAAACATCAATCTGAACGTATCGAATAAACCCATCAAATACGTTCTCGATCAGCTCATGAAAGACTTTTATCTACTGTTCGAAATCCAGGACAATATTTTGGTCATCCGCGACTATGTTCCTTTGGATAAAAGTAAAGACTACAACCAAAAGATCAAAAACTACAACGAACAAACCGGATTTGTTTTCGACAACTATAAGAAAAAGTCCATTACCATTAAATTCAAGTCGTCGAGTAACCTGATTATTATTCCGGTTGCCATCAACAATTCGGATACCCTGAATTTCATTCTGGATACCGGCGTTCGTTATCCGATTATTACCGAACTTCCTTTTGTTAACAAGCTCAACCTGAACTTCCTTCAGCCAATAAAGGTGAAAGGACTGGGTGATGGAGAACAGATGACGGCCTATAAATCTGGAAATAATACCATAAAAATTGAAGGCATGATTGCCTATGATCAGGAAATACATATGGTCATCAATGAAAATTTCCAGATCTCCCATATTCTGGGTATTCCGGTTCATGGATTAATTGGGTTTAACCTTTTCAAAGACTATGTGGTTAAAATCGATTATGCTGAACACGAAATTACACTGATTAAACCTGAATATTTTACCTATAAGGAAAAAGGGAAAGACATCGTTCTTCCATTGACCTTCGAGCAGAATAAGCCATTTGTCAAAACAAGCATCGTCACCGATAAGAACAAAGAAGTTCCTGTAAAATTATTAGTCGATACCGGAGCGAGCGATGCCCTTTGGCTATCAACCAATTCCGACAGCAGGATATCACTTCCAGAGAATAACATCGAGACTTTTTTGGGTCGTGGATTGAGTGGCGATTTGTACGGTAAAAAAGGCCGTATCGGTGCCATCTGGGTTGGGCCGCTGGTGTTGTATGAACCCATCGTTGCTTTTCCTGAAAATGAAATGGTTGATCAGCTCATGGGCGATACCGACCGCAATGGAACACTGGGGGCTGAAATCCTGCGCCGGTTTTATGTGACCATGGATTATCCAAACAAGCGGCTCATCCTAAGACCAAACAGCGACCTGAAGGATAATTTCAACTACAACATGAGTGGATTGGAAGTTACCAATCCGATGCCTGGTCTGCCGATCTTCCTGGTAAGCGATATCCGCAAAAATTCACCGGCCTATTATGCCGGGATTCAGGAAAATGACCAGATCATCGCATTAAACAACACCAATCATAAAGCATTAACTTTAAATGATATAAATTTACTGTTCCAAAGTCAGGAAGACAAACGGATTAAAATGACCATTCTGCGCAACGGAGAACAGGTAAAAACCGAATTCTTCCTGAAGAAAATGTTTTGAAATGAAACCAGCATACGGAATTTTCATCCTTGTTTTCCTTTTGTCGTTGTCCAAAGGATACGCACAAAAGGAAAACAATTCCGTAGCTGAAAAAAAAATTACCATTCAAATTGAAGACAGAACCATTGCAGCCATTCTCGATTCAATTTCCGCCAAAGCACATGTTTTTTTTTCGTACGATCCGTTGCTGGTTGAAGCAGATAAAAGAACCAATCTTTCGGTAGCCGATAAAACAATTCCGGAAACTCTGGACATTTTGTTTGATTCAAAGTTTAAATATCAGATACTTGGAGAACAGATCATTATCACTGCACCGGAAACGGAAAGAAATGAAAAAGCAGAGGATAAGCAAAATGAAAAAAACCGCGGAATGATTATTTTCAGGGGGCGCGTGGCAGATCACGATGAAAAGGTAGTTTTACCCTATACCAACATTTCGATTCAAAAAAGCAACATAGGAACCATCTCGAATACCGATGGAGATTTTGATCTTAAAATTGCTGAAATCCATCAGCACGACACCATCCTGATTTCTCATTTGGGATACCGTCCATACCGGCAACCCATCGATGAAATCCGTGATATCAATTATAGCATATCCCTTCAGCCGACTTCAGTACAACTCAAGGAAATCGTCATCAAAATTGTTAATGTTCAGGATATTGTCAACAAAATCCTGTCAAAGATTCCGCTGAATTATCCACGCGATCCTGAAATAATGACCGCTTTTTACCGCGAAGTACTGAAACAGGACAGCAAATATATTGACGTTGCAGAAGCCGTTATGGATATCCGGAAAGCTCCTTACGGGAATACCTACATTCAGGATAAGGTCAAATTCGTAAAAGGCCGCAAAAACATCAATGTCAAGGCATTTCAGTTTGTCGATTTTAAAATTCAGGGAGGACCGTACAACATTACCAAACTTGATGTGATAAAAACACCAGACTCGTTTCTCGATCCCGAATTCCGGGAAAATTATAAATATACACTCGATGAAATTGTTGAACTGGACAGCCGCGACACCTATGTGATCCGTTTCAAACCCAAAGAAAAAATTGAAGAGCCTTGTTATCAGGGCAAACTTTTTGTCGACATGGCTTCGCTGGCGCTGGTTCAGGCCGATTTCAGCCTCAGCCGCTCGGGACTTAAATTTGCCCACGAGTGGCTCATCAAGAAGAAACCCAAAGACTTTTACGTTCGTCCACTCAATGCCGATTATAAAGTAAGTTACCGCAGATCCGACAATGTCTGGCATTTAAGCAGTGCCCATGCTTCACTCAATTTCAAGGTAAAAAGCAAGCAGGACAAGGTCAATTCGACCTTTCACAGCATTTCGGATTTGTTGATTACCGATTTCAAAGCAGATGACGGAACTCACTTTAAAAAGGATGAATTATTCAACCCGAAAGATATTTTTACTGAAACCATTACCAGTTACGACGAGGATTTCTGGGATAATTACAACATCATCAAACCATCCGAAGATTTGCAAAATGCACTCCACGACTATTACCTGCAGAACGATTCTTTATTTAAAATAAACGAAAAGGAAGAAAAAATCATCAATAAAAACTAACCTAACCCAAATGAAAACCTTAACCATTTTGCTATTTGCAGTATTGTCCACTTTTTTATTACCAGCCCAAAACACTGGTCCTATTCCTGAACTCAGTAGGCAGCTAAACCAATATTTCAATTATTTTCCTGAAGAGAAAGTTTCGATTGAAACCGACAAGCTGCAGTATAAACCCGGAGAGACCATTTGGTTCACGGCATTCGTTTCGGATGGAACCCAAGTCCCCGTTTCAGCAGAAAATCAGCAACTTTACGTGAGACTTTATGACAAAAAAGGCAATGCGGTAGTACAGGATATTTTCCGTTTAGTCGACGGCTTTGCTTCGGGCGACTTGCTCGTTCCCGAAAACCTGACCAAAGAAGTTTATTTTATGTTGGCATATACTTCGGAACAAACTTCTGCAGAAGAAATAACAACTAAAATTCTTTACATCGATCCGGAATACAGTAACCAATGGGTTGTTCAAACAAGCCTGAAGGATAGTATTTCAAGTCCAGGCTTGAAAAATGAAATCTCTTTGGTTCTGAGCGATCTGTCGGGTGAAATCCAGAAGAACGATGCGATCAGGTACCAAATCATGAACGGAAATGACATCCTTGAAAAGGGAAAGCTGAAAACCGATCAGAATGGGAAAGCCGTTATACCATTTACCATTCCTGCAAAAACAAACGGCGAATCCTTTATTTGTAAAATCAGCGACAATAAGGAAGATTGGACCAGGGAAATATTCCTGCCAACGAATCTCGATCCGGTAATTGTCCGTTTTTTTCCTGAAGGTGGCAACCTGAATGTCGGAATTTCTGCTAAAGTTGGATTTACCGCTTTCAACAAATGGGGGATTCCGGTTGATGTGGAAGGATCGCTTGTAAATCAGGACGGCAAAAACGTGACACTGGTGAAATCGTTTACCAAAGGTCTGGGTCTTTTTTCGGTGATGAATGACGGAACTCAAAAATACAAGCTGGTTCTGGCCGGCAAAACAGGTCCGGGTCAGTCATTTGATCTTCCCGCACCAAAAACTGACGGGCTGAGCTTGTCGGTTTTGAAATCAGATGCCGGATTTATTTCGGCCAACCTTGCCTTCGCTGACAAACAAAAACATTCCATCGCCATTGCTCTGACCAGCGGAAGTAAGCTCAACTGGGCAGCAGACATGGAGATTAACAGTGCCGGCAGAATAAAAATTCCGGTGGATAAGCTGCCACAGGGAATTTTTCTGTTGTCGGTGTTTTCATCAGAAGGTCAGATCCTGGCCGAACGTGTGGTTTATGTGGATAAAAAACTGCAGGTGAAACTTGAAGTTCTGCCTGAAAAAAACAAACTCCAATCCGGCGAAAGTATGAAAGTCAAGGTACGGATGACAGATGAAAAAAACCAGCCGGTCTCCGGAAATGTCACTGTTTCAGTTTCCGGTCAGTTCCGGAACGGTACAAGCAATGATGCAATGAAAAGCAACACTTTGACCGGACCGGAACTTGAAACTCCGTATTCTGTTTTGTCCAATGCATTGAAAGGCAGGGCTGCAAGTCCGGTACTCATGGATGTTTACCTTATATCCAATAAGATCAAGGGTTTCAGTTGGGAGAAAATACGGGATTTTAAACCGGAGAATGCAAAAAACCTTCAGCCAAAACCCACCGATTTTGAAGCGGATATTTCAAAACTGATAGCAGGCATTTCTCAGAAATACAGTTTGTTAAATTCTGATCAGGCTTTTGATAAAACGTATTTCAGTAATAATCCGGAATTATTCGGAAAATATGTAAAGGCCAACAGACCAAATACGATTGGCATAGATACTCAACGCAATTTATTGGCCTCATCAACCAACCTTTTGGATGTGATAAAAATTCTGAAACCCTATAAAATCGTGAGTAATCAAATCGTATTTATTGGGATGGATAATTCGCTCAAATACCAGGGCGGAGCTTTGTTTGTTATCGATGGGCAGCAATTAGGAACTGATATTTCGGCAATTGCAGGAATATCACCTCTATCTGTCGATCATATCAATGTATCAACCAGCGTGATGGATATTCAGAAATATACCGGTTTGAATACGATTGGAGTGATTGAGATCTTTCTGAAAAAAGGAAACAGACCAGAAGAACCAATCCAAAAGGAAAGTACCAGCAAATACGAGAATGGATTCCATGTTCCGAATATTTTTCCTGCCGAACCAGGAAATCTGAAGAATGACCAGCGAACTACCCTGAAGTGGATTCCAAATCAAAAAGTAGATGAAACCGGGCTATTTGAATTTACGGTTACAGCCGGGAAAGTCCTCTCTGGTTTCCTGATTGATGTTCAGGGAATTTCACCGGATGGACAAATGGGTATTGGGAACACAAGTTTTACCGTTACCAAATAACAAAGAAAGGATTCCACCTTTCAAATGAGATGGAATCCTTTCTTTTATTCAGCTATAGCAATTTTTAAGGGAATAGTTCACTTCTTTCGCACGATTAATCCAGCCAGTTCTTCCAGTTTAATTGAATTCATGATTACATCGCCAAAAATCGGGTATCCATTGTTTGTAAAGAACTCCTCAGTTTCCGATTGACTTCTTTCGGGATAATAAAAGGTCATAAACTGAATGGCAGATGGTGGCAAGGAGCGATCCCAGTAATCGGGATTAAACCGCATGATTTGCCCGCCATATTCCATTTCCTGATTTTCCATTTTCGGATGAACTTTTAATATGAAAAGATCGTCGTTGCCCGAATAGGCCAGAGAATTCAGGTCTTCTTCGGTCAATTTTGCTATTTCTTCTTTTAGGTAGGGCAATAAATCAAGCTCTTTGAATTTGTAATAAGCCAGTTTCATTTCGGCAACCTCACGCAAGGTTACCGGTATCCAGAACGGAGGACGGTCGGGATTAAAAACGATCAGATTTCCATCGCCGTAAAACCTGACTCCCGGTGCAATATCCCTCACAAATGGAAATATGCGAAAAAGATCGTTCAGATCGGCAGCCGCTTCGTTCATCGGTTTTTCGAGTGAAGCAGGATCCTTGGTACTA
>SESF01021046.1_pt1 | contig 14674 bp, 13 predicted proteins | sample 3171521 | NCBI WGS metagenome assembly SESF01 (sample SAMN10866945, study PRJNA518727) | freshwater metagenome | biome: subpolar coniferous forest; feature: holomictic lake; material: water; isolation source: holomictic Lake 227, 6 m and 8 m depth | place: Canada: near Kenora, Ontario | collected...
TCTGTGGATATACCAGAAGCAATCAAATTCATTAGAAACTGCTCATGAATTAGGTATAAATTGGTGGGATGAATGGAACGTTGGCAATGATACTATAGGTAACAGGTATGGATATACCGTCAATAAGTATAATTTAATGGATGGACTTTTAGAAGGGTTGGTTAACAATCCTTTTGGTAGGCGGCACATTCTAAATCTTTATCAATACTCTGATTTAAACGAAACCAAAGGTTTGTATCCTTGTGCTTATGAAACTCTGTGGAGTGCACGAAAAGTTGGCAATGAAATATTTTTGGATCTCACCCTTGTTCAGCGAAGTTCAGATTACTTAGTAGCAAATTACATTAATAAAACTCAATATGTAGCATTAATGTTAATGGTATGTTCGCATTTAAGTTATAAACCGGGAGTTTTTGGTCATTTTGTTCAAAACCTCCATATATACGACAGGCATTTTGAGGCATTAAACGAACTGCTTAATAAAGTGCCTTTAGAAATTCAACCAACCATAAAACTTGCTGAAAACAAGCTATTTAGTGAATTTATGGCAGCCGATTTTATAATTGAAAATACGGATAAAATAAATAAATTAAAAAGTAAACTCGAGTTAGCTATTTGATTGTTTATAAAATTGAATTGATTTGAACTACCTTCATCATATTAAAGCTGAATTAGCAGTTTAGTTTAGCTAAATAAAACTAACAAATGTAGTTAAAACGGATAGTCGGGAACGATTGTCCGTTCTTTTTTTGTAGTTTTGTCACCCTCCTTAAAGAAGATACAGGATTCGCGAAAGCAAATTAAATACAGAGAATATGTCAAAAATTTCAATTATTGCCGCTGTTGCCGATAACTATGCTATTGGAAAATTGAACAATCTTCCCTGGCATTTGCCCGCTGATTTGAAACATTTCAAACAACATACAACGGGACATGCTGTTGTAATGGGGAAACGAACTTTTGAAAGTTTGCCCAAGGGACCACTTCCAAACAGAAAAAATATAGTTTTGACATCAATCATGTCAGAAGGTGTAAATGAAGGCTATTTCGAAGCTGATTCACTTGATGATGCCGTTTTTCTTTGCGAACACGAAGAGCAGGTTTTTATTATTGGTGGAGCTACAGTGTATCGTCAATGTATCGATAAGGTGGATTATATGTATATTACCTGGATTCACGGACATTTTTTGGCTGATTCTTATTTTCCTGAATTTGATTTTAATCAGTGGGAGGAAGTTTCACGTGAAGACCATGACGCTGATGATAAAAATCTTCATGCTTACTCATTTGTTGAATACCGTAGAAAGAAATAATTGTCAAATAATTAAAAAGGAAACGCTGCAAATTTTAGTATTTGCAGCGTTTCTTATTTTTTTTAAATATGAAATAATTTAGTTATTCCACTTTTTTAATCAAATCCATTCCTATGTGTAAAGCCTTTTCATTCACACCCAATAAGTGATGATGTCTGTCGGGCAATGATTTTTTTAAACCTTTTAGAACATTAACGATCTGAACAATAGGTCGGACTTTTAGCAATCCCCCCAAAATAATCATATTCATGGTTTTAGATGTATTATTGGCATATGAATATTCTGTGGCATCGATTCGGTACACATTAATATCCTTACGGGTTGGGAATTTATGAAATCCGTTACCGTCGAAAATCAAGGTGCCACCGGGTTTTACCTGGCTTTCAAATTTGTCCAATGAAGGTTGGTTTAAAATGATGGCTGTATCGTAGGAATTTAACACTGGAGAACTGATTCGTTCGTCGCTCAGAATAACGGTTACATTTGCAGTTCCACCACGTTGTTCAGGTCCATAGGAAGGCATCCAACTCACTTCCTGACCTTGCATTAATCCTGAGTAAGCAAGAATTTTACCCATCGAAAGCACTCCCTGGCCGCCAAATCCGGCTATAATTATTTCTTCTTTCATGTTTTTCAATTTGATAATTATCAATTTTCAATTTCCAATTAATTAGTTTGAATTGGTAATTGATAATTGAAAAATCGGAAATTATTATTCATTTTTTAAATCACCGAGCGGATAAGCCGGAAACATATTTTCAACCATCCAGTCATTCGAAGCTTCGGGAGTCATTTTCCAACCCGAACTACAGGTTGATACAACTTCAACAATCGAAGTTCCTTTTCCCTCCATCGAATTTTCAAATGCTTTTTGAATAGCTTTTTTTGTTTTACGAACTGCGGCAATTGTATGCACCGCCTGTCGTGTAACATAACAAGTACCATCCAATTGAGCCAATAACTTGGTAATGTCAAGAGGGTGTCCGTTCAATGGCACAGTTCTACCGTTCGGTGAAGTAGATGACTTCATTCCGCCAAGGGTTGTTGGTGCCATCTGTCCACCGGTCATTCCGTAAATGCCATTATTTATAAAGATAATAGCAATATTTTCACCCCGGTTACAAGCGTGAATAGTTTCGGCAGTTCCAATAGCGGCTAAATCACCGTCGCCCTGATAGGTAAATACTAATCTATCCGGCAAAAGTCGTTTGGCTGCAGTAGCAACGGCCGGAGCACGACCGTGAGCCGCTTGTTGCCAGTCAACATCCAGGTATTTATAGGCAAAAACACCGCAACCTACCGGTGCAATGGCAATTGTTTTTTCCTGCATATCCATATCACCAATAATTTCGGCTATAAGTTTGTGTACCACACCATGACTACAACCCGGACAATAGTGCATTGGCACATCGTTCATTATCGGAGCTTTAGCATATACCAGATTGGCTGGATTAATTATATCATTCGTTGTCATAAGCTTTAGTTTAATTTATAATTCATAATTTATTATTACAAATTATTTGTTTAGCAGTTTTGATTTAAGTGCTTCATAAACTTCATCAGGTGAAGGAACTACACCACCCATACGTCCATAAAATTCAACCGGAACACGTCCGTTTACAGCTAAGCGTACGTCTTCAACCATTTGTCCGGCACTCATTTCTACGGTTAACATCGCCTTTACTTTATCTGCGTGATTGCTGATTGCAACAGTAGGAAATGGGAAAAGCGTAATTGGACGTAATAATCCGACTTTAATACCTTCAGCACGACACATTTCTACCGCTTTCTGACTTACTCGGGCGCAAGTTCCAAAACCAATAACCAAATACTCAGCATCGTCACACAGAAATTCTTCGTAAAGAACTTCGTTTTTTTCAATTTCACGGTATTTTGCTTGTAAACGGATATTTGTTTCTTCCATTTCGTAAGCGTCCAATGATAGGGTCGTGATAATGTTTGGTTTACGCCAAGCTGGTTTGCCCAAAGTTGCCCAAGGACATTTTTCAGCAATTTCAGCTTCAGTCATACGGGGTTGGTAAGGCGGTAAAACCACTTTCTCCATCATTTGACCAATAATACCATCAGCCAAAATCATAGCCGGAGTACGATATTTAAAGGCCAGTTCGAAAGCTAATACAGTATGGTCGGCCATTTCCTGAACCGAAGCGGGAGCAAGGGTGATCAATTTATAATCACCATGTCCACCACCTTTAACTGCCTGGAAATAATCAGCCTGACTTGGTTGAATGGTTCCTAAACCGGGTCCACCTCGCATTACATTTACAATTAAACAGGGTAATTCACCGGCTGCAATGTAAGAAATACCTTCCTGCATAAGACTAACACCAGGACTTGATGAACTGGTCATGGATTTTTTTCCGCAACCAGCTGCTCCATATACCATATTTATAGATGATGTTTCACTTTCGGCCTGCAACACTACCATTCCGGTTGTATTCCAGGGTTCAAGTTCCATCATAGTTTCCATTATTTCGGACTGAGGTGTAATCGGATAGCCGAAATAGCCATCGCAACCACAACGTATGGCTGCATGGGCAATTGCTTCATTGCCTTTCATCAGCCTTACTTCTTCGGTATTGTGTTTTTTAGATTCACTCATTTTTTTAGTTTTAAATCGTAAGATATTTAATTAAACTCTTACTTTATAAACAGTTATACATGCATCCGGACAGACATACGCACAGGCTGCACAGCCTACACAATCGTCTGGATTGGCCATTGTACTGAAATTGTATCCTTTGGAATTTGCTTCTTTATTAAGAATTAGAACATCCGCGGGACAAGCTACCACACACAAATTGCAGCCTTTACAACGTTCAGTATTTACAACCACTGCTCCTTTTATTTTTGCCATTATGTTATGATTTAAAATTGACCTACAAATGTAATAAAAATTGAATATAAAAGGGTTTTTAGAGTAGTTTTTTTTGAATTTTTGTAGTTAAGATAGCCCTTAATAGTGTCAAAATAATGTTTATCTATCAGATATTCAGCATTATAATATCACGAATGATTTTTGTTAATAATATTTTTTAAAACACACTACTTAATAAGCAATATTTCTCAAATTTTATTGAAATGTGCGTAAATTAACCAAATATGAATATTTTGCTTACAATTTGATATCAGTTTTATTATTATCGATAAAATAAACAATTCAGGAAGAGAATAGTTTCACAATTTACCATTGCTTGTATGGTTTTAAACTTAATTGAGCATTATAATATCTTTTTTCAGCAGTCACTTCTGCACCTAAAAAGTCTGGTTTTGAGAATGTTGAGTTCTCTGAATCTAATTCCAACTCAGCAATAGTTAAACCTTCATTTTCACCATAAAATTCATCTATTTCGAAAGTGTGATTATTAAAAACAACTTCGTAGCGAATTTTGTCAATAATTCCTTTTTCGCAAAGAAGTAAAAGCTCTTTTGCATCATCAAGCGGAATTTCCTTTTCCCATTCATATCGACTTAAGCCCGACTCATTACTTAAGCCTTTAATAGTGATAAAACCCTTTTCGCCTTTAATGCGAATGCGAACTGTTCGCTCCGGTATTGAGCTTAAATAACCTTGTGTAATACGGTAGTTCCTGCTTGCCAGATGCTTGTATTCAGCTGTAACGAGGAATTTTCTTTCAATTTCCAGATTCATAATGTGTCAATTTTTAATGAGCCGATGTGCTAATATATTAAAATATGGATGATGATTTCTTTATTGGCAAATAGACATATTTTCTAATTGGCATATTTACCGGTTACATACCCCAATATACGGACAATACTGACATAATTTCAGGTTTTCGGTCTGACCAAATGGAATCTCGGGATTGAATATCTCTTCAAGACAATCGGTCAAATGCGCCTTGAATACAGTCTCGTAACTAGCAAAATCGCTAACTTTTTCATTTAATTCTTTGTTGAATAATTCTGTATTAAAATCGTCCTTAAACAAATCACGAATATAAAATATGCCCGGAGTAATGGGTTTTCCTTCTGCTGCTTTTTTATAGAAAATTCCATACAGAAATGTTTGTAACACAAATTTAGGTCGGTTTTCTTTGTTGTGTTCAAAAACTTCGTCGAGATTTTTGAAATCCAGTTTGCCGCTTCCGGTTTTATAATCGAGAATTCGAAGTTTGCCTTCTTTTTCGTCTATCCGATCAATAAAACCTTTAAGATTTACTTTCAGAAGCCCATTTTGAATTGGATATTGAATGCTACAACGCTCCTCGGAACTAACATAAAGAAAAGGTAAATAGTTTTTATCCACTTTCAAGACTTGTAAAATATATTTTCGAAGTACACTGGCTATCAGTAGATTATTTCCTTCTAAGGGGATGAAAGTTCCTGTTTTACGTTTAAAATATTCGGTATTGAAAGCCCGAAGTATTTCCAAGTTAATTTGTTCTGTGTTTTTAATCATCTGATCTAGGGCATCCGACTGCATCATTTTGCCTTTGAAGGGAAGATACAGGTTTTCCATGACTTTATGAAAAATACTACCAAACATACTGGCTTCAACGGTTTCAAGAACTTCATCGGCTTGTTCTACCACTTCAACTTTTGTCAGGTAAAACTGCAAGGGACAATCAATGTAGGTATTGATAGAACTTGCCGACAATGCAGGGCTTTTTACATCGCCCGTAGTAAACTGAAGCAGCTTTTTCATTACTGCAGGTGTTTTCTCCACCTGAATATGCTGAGCATTTTCAAATCCTATATCAAAGGAAATACTTTTCTTTTTAGGCTGAATCCCGTAATGGTAGTCTAATTGCTGCATAAACCTACTCATTTCGCCGGTTTGCATACCTTCTGTGCGTGAGTCGTATAAAAAGAAAATACGTTTGGCTCTGTGAATAAGTCGGTAAAAATTGTAAGCCGTAATAGCATCTTGATGCTCGGTAGTTGGCAATTCGAAACCCCGACGCAGATTGTAGGGTATAAAGCTGTTGGTGCTACTTTTTTGCGGATAAACACCTTCGTTGAACGAAGTGATAATTAGATTTTCAAAATCGAGTCCCCTAGTTTCAAGAACACCCATAATTTGCAATCCATCAAGTGGTTCGCCGATAAATGGAATTGTAATTCCCGCTGTCAGCTGTCGTGTCAGGCGCACTAGGGTATCTAAATTCAAATCTACTTCTACAGATTTGGCTTTCAAAATATCGGACATTCGGTTAATGGTCACATAATACTGATACAGGAAATCACATTCCAATTGGTAATTATGCGATTCGTCCGAAGCTTGTTGCCAGCCATTTTGCAGACTACGCAGGATTTTAAGTAAGTAAGGTAAAAATGCCTGAGTATCCGTTTGCGGAATAAAAATTGTTGCGAGCAATTCATTTTTAATCAGCTCTTTAGCATCAATGTAAATCCAGTTATTAGTAGTTATTTCGTGTGTCAAACGGTTGGCTTCTTCCTTGCACAAAAGCGAAATATATTGATGATAAAGAATGTTGGAAACGGTTAGGTGATAGAATGAAATTCGTTCACCCGACACCCTCATACGTTTTTGTAATTCAAAGATATGCTCGATTAAACTTGAAACGGGCGTTGATTTAAGCGGAAATCCCATCGTGACATTCACTTTGCCAATTTGTTCGGGAAGGGAATGGAGTAGGGGAACGAGCAAACTTTCGTCGGGAAGCACTACGGCAGTGTTTATCCAGGTAGTTGATAATTGTCCAGAAATATCCGTGCCTATATCATCCTTTGGATACAATTTATTTAAAATCGAATAAACCTGCTTGGTTTGTCCTACAGCCGATGGAACAGCTATTAACTCTATTTCTTTGTCTTGTAAAGATTGAACAATCGGCTCTAAGGGATATTTAGAAGGAAAAACATGCAGGTTTTCAGCGTAAAAGCGGGATGCCGGATTATCTGAATCACGCAGTTCATCTGCATCATAATCCCAGTAAAAATCAGCCTGTCCGAGTTTCTGAAGTTCAGCCATGAGCTTGCGCTCACAGGGATTCAGCGCATTAAATCCGACAAAAACAAACTGTTTACCAACAAATTCAGGAATAGTTTCTTTTGCTTTCAGCCTATCAGTCACATCGCGACAAATCATTCCTTCCGTAGCCGTATTTTCAGCCAGCAATTCAGCCCGAAATTGGTTATAAACAGCTAATAAAATCTTCCAAGTAGCCACAAAGTCTTCCTGCGATTTACCTTCAGTAACCGGAACGAAATTACTCCAAAACTGGTGAATAGCTTCCACCTGCTTGTCGGAAAAAACATTGAAAAGCTGATCTATTTGCTTTAATTCGGTGATATTCGTGAAAAGTTGTTTGGCGTCAACTCTGTATTTATCCACATCGTCAAAATCGGACAACAGCATTTCACCCCAAAACACAAATGAATCAAAGCTTTCGTCGCTGCCACTCTGCTCCTTGTAAATTCGATACAACAGAAACAAATTGCTCAGGCGGTCAGCAGTTTGCCACTTCGAAGCCATTGCAAAACAATCATTAATTGTCAGAATTTCAGGCGAAAATATCGGTTTCTGAGCTATTCCTGACAAATACCTCTGAAAAAACAATCCAGCACGTCGATTCGGAAATACAAAGCTAAAATTACTAATGGATTCCTTTTGTTCGGAAAAATAGAATTGAGCTATGCGGTAGAGAAATGAATTCATAAAATTTGGATTGATTCAATCCACAAATTTACGAATAGCATTTGGATTTCACAAAATCTAGGTAGGTTTATTTAGATTCATAATCTATAAACTTAAAGTTTAATCGATTTTCCAAAACCGAATTTTATGACCAACGAAAGTATTCGTTTCAAAGGGATGATTATTCAGAATATTAATGCCGGGCAGTAGTAACGAAATAATATAGGGCAGGTATTTTTCAATTTTGCTCATAAAATTAGTGTATAATTCAAATTACAAACTATTCACTTTCTTCTTCCAGTATGTGTATTTTTTCAAAACCTCCTGGGGAGCATAGGTATACCATCCGTACCCATCGCGTCGCTCACGGCTTACTTCGGCAAGTGTATAAACAACTTTACTATCGCGGTTACAGAACATTGGACGGTGTGTTTTTAGTTCATAATATCGTGTCCAAATTGGTGCTGCAGTTGAATCGCTAAGTATTATTTTGTCAGCCACAGAAATTTTGAATGGAGTGATTGTTTTTACTGCTGGAATAGTTTTCACTTTTATATTGTAAATTTTGGAAGCCTCAAACCAGGCAACAGCATTATCAACGGCAGCGATGATTTCTTTTGAAGGATGCTCAATACTCATCAAAAAAAGCACCAGACCCGAACTTTCTTTATTACAGATACAGGGTGGCTCAAACTTCCTTGCCCAGGCAGGTTGCAACGTTACTTCATCATACTGTTGACACCAAGCAGTAAGCTTTCCGGCATCATTAATCTGTGTTTTAAGGATACAGTCAAGCCCATTATTATAAGCTGTCTGCAGTTTTGCTTTAAACTGCCTGTCGATAAACGAATATAGCTCATCACCATCCGTTATATCTTTTAAAAGTTGCATGATTCCCAGCATCGCATCGTCGTTATAGGAAATGTGACTGCTGTAATTATTGGGTTCGATAGGGTAATACTGTGGCCAACCTCCATTTTTAAATTGCGCCCTTAATACAAAGTTAAGGCCTTTCAGACAGCCGGTCTTATATTTTTCAACTTTAGTTGCCTGATAAGCAATGGCTAATGCAGCAATCTGTGTATAGGTATTCCCATTGTCGAAGGTGGTGTTTGTTTCAGCTTTTGAAGTCTGAACCAGTTTTTTTTGTTCGGGTGTAAGTATCGCAAAAAAGTCGTAGTTTTTTGGCCAACCGCCATTATTTTTTTGAAATAAGAGCATATTATCAGCAATAGCAGTTATTTCAGTTGGTTTATAGCGTGGTCGGTCGGGTAGGGCGTTAATCACATTATGCTTATCAGCAATGCTGTACCAATGACCTGTATTATCTGAAAATGGGGCATATTCGATAGTTGTAAGCTTTCGCTCAGTATTTTTTTTCTGACTATAAGTCGAACAGGATACTAATATTAGTGTAGCAACTAAAAAAGTTCTGGCAAAATACAGGTTTAAGTTTTTCATGTTGATTCTGGCTAATTTTAACATAAAATTAGCATTAATTACCCTACTGAATGTGGAGAAAATGGCTTAGTTAGTTCACTTTTCGATAAAAATAAATTGACAACTCATAAATATCAGTTATCTTTCACACATCGCACCGAAAATCCGCTCCATTTGTTGTAAGCTCGCTGCTCTATATTGCTTTGGTCGTATCGAATGCTCAAACCAACTGCATAGCGAACTGTATCCGATTGAGTGGTAGTCCACCAGGCGCCGAGTGAATCCATTTTACTAAATGAGCGAAAGTAGTTTACACGGTAACCACCCGCTAAGGCTGCAAAACCCGATGCATTATTTATGGTAGGATAATTGCCTGGCGTTCCTTGACTGAGTGACTGACTCCATCCGCTACTCGAAGCAAGTACTTTAGCAAGTGTTTTGGACGTTGAAATATAGCTGCTTACATTGTTTTCAAGTGTCAACCAATCGTCAGCTGAAGCCACATGCCAGCCTTTAGGTGCAAGTTTGCCTGAATTTACAGCGTACCAGTTATACAAAGCTCCAAATTTGCTTTTGTTGGCCGTAGAATCGTTCTGATACCAGCAATATCCTGCAGTTGATGGGTTTCCCCACGAGGCGCTGTCAGTTATTAGTGATATCGCTGAGTTATCGTTGTAATGGGTTGTGCGTAGGTTTTCTATCATCCAGGTTTGGGTAAGAATGGTTACTGTATGATAAACATTTCCATCTAAATCAGTCACTATGTCACCGAATTTAGGCTCATACACAGGAATACAAGCGCTTATACTCAAAAGTATAGCTGCCAACATAATTCCAAAAGTGTTTTTTGTCTTCACACCTAAATTATTTAATTATTAAGAAACTAACTGCCCCAAGCCCCTAAAAGGGGATGTTTAATTACTTTCGTCTTGTAAATTCTTTTCTGTCAATAAAAATGCAAAATAACTTCGCATCCACTCTCACTTCCTCATTAGTGGCTTGGGCAGTATTTTTTTACTGATATTGAATATAAATCGGTTGTGGTTTTAGTTTTAACAATTCCGGCGGTGTTAGCATACGATGCGGAGCTTTTCTCAGGTCGTTTTTGTAAAACAGCTTAAATCCGGCAAACTGAACAGGTTCACGGTAAATATAACGGATATAGGTACTGTGTTTTAGTATTGGTTCACCCCAACCATCCATATTTATAATAATTTGTACTTCCGGATGAAGTTTTATTTGTTTTGTGTTTCGCAACATACCCTGAGTAAAGCGGTGTACGATTAGAATTTTAGGAGGTAGGTTATTATCCCGAACCAGTTTCGAAAGGTATTCTGAGCAAAAATTTACGTCAGTTTGATCCATCGTTCCTATTTTTCTTCCGGGTAGGCTACCATCTTTCAACGAAAATTCAGGGTCGATTCCCAAATGTACCTGTGGCATTTTCAGATATTTCTCCAACAAAGGTACTTCTTCTCTTACCGAGCTATGAGCTACCTGAACATCTAAAAATACGATGGCATTTCCCATTCGGGCAATAGCCATTGCCGAATCAATCTGCCGTTGAGGCATACGCATGCGGTATTTTCCATCTTTTCCAGGACTGCCTTGTGCCACTACTGCAATATAATGAATAGCTGGCAATACCTTTGTTGTTGGGTCGGCATTTTCCCAGGCTTTAAGCTCAATATTTAATCTTCTCCACAATTCCTTTGGCGGGTATTCACCCAATACACCCATTTTCTTTGAATATAAATTGCCGTAAAAGGCAACAATCCGTTTAAATGGAAGAATAGCTCCATCCAGTGGATAAATATGTGATTCAACAGGCCACAGACCGGTTGTATCTCCATTGGCCAATGCCTCCTGTTTATTGTTATAGGCCAGCGTATCTACTTTTGTAATTACTTTTTCCTGATTTTGAACCGTAGGCTTTTCGCCCGTTTTTGTCTCTGTTTTAGATTTACATCCACTTAGAATAAAAATTGCAGTAAGGGCTAAAGGAAAAAGGAATTTTCTCATTTTTATTATTTTGAAAAATATGTTCCAAATTATTTAAAGCATTATGATACTCCAATGTATAAGCAGTTGGGCTTATTTTTTTTCAATTCCGCAAAACTACGTATAACTATTTATATTAGAAAGACTATGTTGATAAGTTTTTTCATATAAAAATTCTTATTCTGACTGAATGTAAAAGCAAATAAGCTCAACTATGAGAACTCTGCTATAAATTTATTTATTTTAGAATTTTCGGGAGTGCTAAAAGTACAAACCCGAAGAGCTTATTTTCTTTTGAGTTCAATCACCGTTATTTCCGGTCGTACGCCTACATACATAGGGAGTCCTATATAACCGATACCCCGATTAACGTATAGATACTGATTATCAACCACATATAATCCGGCCCAGTATTTAAACACTAAAGCTGCCGGCGAGAACAATCGTTTTCCAATCCAAATCCCTAATTGTCCGGCATGCGTATGACCTGATAAGGTTAAAGCAATATCTTTATGTTGGTGTACTTCGGGGTCCCACTGCGAAGGGTCGTGTGTAAGAAGTATTTTAGGTGCTTTCGTGTTTATGTTGGCCAGTGCTTTATTTAAGTTACTATAATTGGCACGTTTAGAACTACCATAGTTTTCTACACCCACTAACAGAATGCTGTCTGAGTCACATTTCAGATAAATGTGTTCATTCAGTAAGAGTCGGAAACCAAAATTTTCGATACTTTGTCGAATATCTTTCCTGTTTTTAGCCCGAACCGAATCGTTTTTCCAGCTTGTATAATCACCATAATCGTGATTTCCCAGAATGGCATATTTCCCATCACGGGCTTTCAGTTGCAGGAAATAAGGCTGCCAGCTGGATGTTTCCTCTGCAAAATTATTCACCATATCACCCGTAAATACTATAATATCAGGCTTTTGCTCATTTACCAGCTTTATGACAGTTTCCAGTTTATGGAATTTGTGATTCCAACTTCCCAAATGTATGTCCGACAGTTGCACAATTCTGTAACCATTGAACGAAGCCGGTAAGCCCCGGATAGGAACCTGAATATGCGTTACATCGAAGTTTCGGGGGGTAATATAGGCACCGATCAACATGACTGCTACAACATACACATTCAGTCCAATTCGGACTATATTGAAATAAATATTTTCACGCTTGAATACTTTTTTATAAATATATTCCAGGCTAAAAAAAACAGCATGAATAAGCTTGGAAAGATAAATAAGCAGAAAAAAGAAGAACAACCACATTATAGCCACTACAATGCGGAAATTTTGCATACTTTCCAAACCGAATTTTATATACAGAAACAGGCCTGTGAAAATGAGTGCAGGGAAAAGGTGCAGAACAATATAAAACGGATGGGAATCGCGGCGTTTCAGTTTCAGATAGAAAAAAGTATCCGGAATGGCAATCAGAAGCAACAAGCAGATCAAAGTCAACATATACATTCTCATAGCATTAGCTTTTAATGTAATTAATTGTCAAACCATTCACTTTTTTGACAACTAAACAATTTGCCGAAAACAATTAACTCCATTCATGAGCTGACTTTGAGTCACCCCGTGAAATTAAACTTAGTTCGATTTCGTTTTACCGAGAAAGCTTTTATGCATCGATTTTAGCAAACCCTGTGGGCTACATTCCGGAACAATGATTCGGCGAACACATTGCAAGGGTAGGAGTGAATCACGTTTTGTGGCTAAGGAAAACGAAAGTTTAAAGTATTTTTTCAGTTCTACGGCGCTGTTATGATTGTAAACACCATTCGGATAGGCCCAATACTCGACTTTTTGGCCCACAATTTTCTCTAGTTTTTCTTTCGGAACAGCTACTTCTTTCTGCCAGTCAGCCGCATCCTTATATTTAATCACCATGGTATGATCCCAGCTGTGCAATCCAATCGTATGTCCGGCTTTTGCTAGACCGGCAATCTGATCTTTAGTCATGTAGTTTTTCTTATTATAGGTAATCGTCATAATAAAGAAAATGCCTCTGAATCCATATTTTTCCATTACCGGAGCAGCAATAGCAGCGTGTTCCACCCTCGAATCGTCAAAAGAAATGAGCACCGGTTTTTCAGGTAAGATTTTATTGTAAACCAGATAATCGTAAAGTTGAGAAGCTGAAATAGAGTGATAACCACTATCGGCAAGTATTTTCATGTGTGACGAAAAGGTAGTGGCACTTATTTTATATTCGCTTTTCGGTCCGTCGGAAATACGATGATAACAGAGTACCGGCACTTGTTGTTTGGCCATAATCTGAGCGGGAGTATTTTGGGGTTGAGTGCCACTTGAACTGTCAACCGAAGAAACTAACTGATTAACTGCATTGGGCTTAGTACTGTGTTTACAACCACTGCAAATTATTCCTATCATTAATATCGCGAGAAAAATATTTTTCATATTAAACTGATTTATTATTCAGGCGTAAAGATAAAGAATTTAATGCATGCTTTATCTTTTACTATATTAAAAACTGCAAATGAATTCATAAAAAAAATAACAGCCGAAAACAGGACTGTTATCAGCTGACATACTATATTTTGAGTAGAACAATTATTTAAGCTGCTTTCTTAGCCCTGCGGTGCACATAAGAATTAAAGATATTTCGTTTGGCAAATCGCAATTGTTTATCCGCATTTATCAATCGTGTAAAAATATTTTTGGAAACGCCAAAATACTCATAGGTAGAACCATCCATAAACGAGACTTCCAGTAATTGCCCTTTAAGTTTAAAATCGGCTATGCCTGATTCGGTTGAACAAAAGTGCTCTTCCTGGTTTGCAGCAATTGTTTCGGGGGCAATGCTCACCAAAAAATGATACCCATCAATTATTTGTCGGCTTTTATGTTCAGCTTCAAGTGCAAGCTCATCGTTGGCAGTGAATCTGTCGGGATGCCATTCCTTTACTAAGTTACGGTAAGTGCTTTTAAGTGTTTTAAGGTCTGTATCTGACTCAGCATTAAATAATTTCTTGTATTCGTTTATACGTTTCATAAATTCCTTGTTTCTGTCTTTTGGAGTTGAATTTGCTTCACAGCTTTTCTTATTGGCTGCAAAGGTAGGCCTTTTATTACTTATTTACGATGCATTTAGCAGAAATATGAAAGGTTTTTTAATACAGAATCTCCGTCCCGGAAACTAAAACCGACCTCCAGGCTACTTGAAGGTTCACCAAAAAACTACCAGCCAGCTCCAGGGAGCTAAATACTTTCTTTTTACTTTTATTTTTTTTTTAAGGTTAAAAGGTATT